>Ga0123355_10004028_pt1 | contig 21287 bp, 10 predicted proteins | sample TergutEmb28metaG_3_FD_89872 | JGI IMG/M metagenome (GOLD analysis project Ga0123355, IMG submission 89872) | Embiratermes neotenicus P1 segment gut microbial communities from Petit-Saut dam, French Guiana - Emb289 P1 | ecosystem: Host-associated > Arthropoda: Insects > Digestive system > Gut ...
CCACCACCACCACCACACCGACTACTACCACCACCACTACCACCACCACCACCACCACAACCACCACCACCACCACCACCACCACCAACAACAACAACAACAACAACAACAACATCTGCAGTTACCACATCTACAAGTATTACTACAGCTGCTGCTGTTGTTGCTGCTACTGCAGCAACATAGGCTGAGGATATCTGACAAGGGTACTGAGGATAACATTAGCATCTCGGAGAGAGGACGTTTAAGAAATTTACGTGAAGAATTTTATTATTTGTAGTTTAACCTAATACTTTATGTGGGAGCGTTTAAACCTTTATTTAATGATGTCATCAGTACGTAGGACTGTATAATATCAAGAAACAGGATAGTTCATTCTGAATTGGAAAGGATGTGAATGGAAGCGGTTGTGGCCTAGATTGAGGTATGATACCTGCACTTCCTGGAGGGGCTGGCGAAAAACCCGAAGGTGATTGTGATGGCCGGCCCCCAGTTTTGAACCTGCTTCCTCCTAAATACGAAGCGTCTGGTCCCCGACGTAGGATTTAACCTATTATTACTGTCGACTGGATCGAGGCACGTGGCACGTATTGAGGTGACGGGATGTGCTTGCAGAATTTTTTTCGGAAAGTCTGCAAGGACGTTGCCACTTGGGAAACTGTCACGTAGACAGGAGGAAAATAAATTGTGGCTGTGATTATGGGGATTGAATTCAGCTGGTTTAAAGTACGGTTCATTGTTAGGCTCTTGTCCACACGGTGATTCACCTTCGCGTTTCATAAAAAAGGGAACATCTTGACAATCTGAGCGATCATTAATACATCAAGACAGGCTCTTCCCATGGTTAGATAGCCTAAGATCTAAAATTTCCAGATGCCGTAGGTTATAGTTTATGCGGTCTTAGCTTTAATATTGGTTTTTGTGGTTCTTGAAGATACTCTTATATTGAAGGTTTATCTGGAAGAATGTTTAAACCCAATTGTACGCAGAATTGTTTAGGAATTTCGTTACATTTTCAGAACCTATGCATGAATTCTGTATTGCTAAGCGCGCCGCTTCTCAGAACAGCAATTGTGGTAGATGACGATCGGGCAATCTGAGTCAACAATTTTATCCAATATAAATGGAAAGTTGGAAGAAGACTGGAATGACAGAGGCAACTGGATGAAGATAATATAATTGTCAAATGGGTGCAGGAGTATGTGGAAACATTGCACAACCTGTAAATAAATAAAATAAACGGAAAGTTATTGAAATTTTCTATTTTTGACTTGAATATCCGTTCCTTCAGCAGAAAATTTAATAATAAATAATGTGGCTGTTTCCAATATCCGATTTGTTGTAAAGCAGTTATGATTGGGCGGCGATAAAAAGTCATTTAGACTTCCACACTGCAGCCAGTGCTAAGTTGTCTTAAGATGTACGGCCTGTGGCTGCATAGTAACATGTTACTGTTGAGAACTTTGTCAATATTGTGAAATTGAATGGAGCCAATTAACGGAACAAATATTTGCTTAGTCGCTGCGTCCTTGAACTCGTCGTCTAAGCAGTCCTTTCTTCGCCCGATGATAAGGCAGCCTCCTTGGTCTTGAGCGTCATAGTATGGAGAGGTGTGGCGTCTAGAGCAAATCGGTTTAGATTGACTTATACTCGAGGGGTTCCCAATTCAAATGTTGGCTGGGACATTGACTATCGTGAAAGGGTTGTCATGTTTTTTCTCCGCCCCTCCAGTCGAACGCCGGGATAGTACCTTGTATTAGACCACGACCACTTCCATCCATGCGCATTCATATTCGTCATTCATTAATCAAACTTTGGGCGATACATAGGAACTACTGAAAGCATCGTTAAATAAACCATAGTAAAATCGAAAATGTTTGCTCGGTGAAAGTTTACTACGATTTCTTTTCCTCGGTTTTAAAGGGAGGCCAGTGGTCGGCTTTTCCCCAAAAAACGTCAAGTGGTAGAACCCCAGAGGTTCTGTGGGCTTAGTTTAATGTAGTTGTTCGTTTGCTTCACCCCACGCATGGTAGGATGCAGTTGAAGCTTCGCCCACTAACATTTGCAGACGAGAATGAACGTGAGACTCGTTTCGAACCGCGCAGTAAACACACTTGGTCTCCTGTATAGAAAGAAGTCAGTTAATGCTGTGTCGGGAAATAATCGATGCAAAACACATCAATATGCACTCCTCAGGCAGAATGTAGAATTGTGTTGTGTGTAACCTGGTGGTACCTGTAGTAACCAGAGGCCTTAAAGGGCTAATAAAGTCGGCAGTGTATAATGATTTCACGCTCTGATCGCATTGATCCCGAGGAAATAGCCCCAGGTCATTCGAAGGGAGACGCGGTGAGCCCCACATTCTACCTTGATGTAATGCTGAAGAGAAGAATCCTCGTCTCTGTTGGAAACTGGACAGCGGTTGTCCGGTCCGTAGCCGTTTTCAACACTGACTTCACACAGCTTCGTTCTTATTTTGTATTATATTCATTAATACTTAAGAGGGACGGTAACAAATCAAAATTGCATTCACGAAGAAATTACGAGCAGGTTTAATTCGGGTATTGCCTGCTGCCATTCAGTTTGTAATCTCTTCTTCCCTGCTGCTATGTAAAAATATAGGAGTTAAAGTATAAGTACAGAACTAATTTTACCTGCATTTTTGTGTGCCTGTGAAGTTTGGTGTCTCACAGTAAGAGAAGAAGAGTCCACTAGCAACAGTATATTGTACAAGTCGAAATTCTGTTATAATTATGACGGAAACGTAAGCCAGGTTACAGTGATTGTCGAAAACAACGTCATTGTGAACTGGTCATTAGATTTTGGATGTGGCCGCTAGGCCGCAGGACCACGAATCGAGCGTGATTGCCATAAAGATTTTTCGTACTTAGTAACGTGCATATTCAGCGAGATCGTTATTTTAATGTGGATAAAGGAAGAATATTCCTTGGAGCCAGTAGCTAAGGTGGAAATTGTTTATTTCAAAGACTTGTTGTAATGCTGGGGAATGTGTTAGTAAAGAAAGCCGTAACTAATATTGCTGCCCATTTGTTGTATCTGTAGACCGTACGTAATAACGTACACCGAAAAATTTCGAAATGTTCTGGAGAAACAGCACAGCGTATAGCTACTGATAATGCCTAAGTAATAAGTAGTACAAGTGGAATCTGTAAGGAAGGCTTACTGTTTATTTTTCTTGTGTGACTGCTGTGTGCGTATTCCATTACTTAATATCTGAAAGAAATATTTATTCTTATTTTGTTTAATCATGTAGATAGAGGTTAGACAATTTTTAGCTTGTTTCAAACAGTTCCCCTTTCAAATTTCAAGGGACCTGATGTTAGTATAAGAACCCGTCACACATAGCTGGCAGAAGAAAATTTCGGGCAGTTATAGTGATGTGTATTTGCTGTACTTTGTGTGTATCGCTGTTTTTACTTTAGATGCCGGACTGCTGGCTAGAAGTCAGTATTCGGAAGGTCCTGTGACCGTCCACCTCGACACAGGTATTTCTTGGTTTCCTTGTGTCTATAAGCAAATGCTGAGATGGTTCCCAAGATTCCAAATTGCCACTACATGCTTCTCATGTAGCCCTCCCGACTTAAATTTATTAGTAACTAATTTCATATTTTGTATACATGTGAAATAACCACTGCCACCGGGTGACAACCCAATTGCAGTTAATAAATATTATTATTATTTAAACTGGCATCGAAGCTACACGGTACATACGACTGTCTGAACAGTCTACCAAGGTTGCAGGTGGGGCTGTATTGTTCGGGACAGGATCAATACTACATAACCAGCGAGTGAATGGGGTGGCTGGTACTATCATGTCCTTTAATCAGAAGGGATGCTTTACCTGGTAGCTCATCAGACTGTGGCAGTAGCCTCGTTGGCGTCCATCTAGCACTAATTCTGCCATTATTTATTCGGCGATGCTCACAGTAGCAAAACTACATGTCCTCGAATGATAGGATAGGATTGAATTATGTATTGGCAACGATGTGGAAGAAGCCGTAACATAATTTAAGGCATAAACCGGGTATTATCCTGAAAGCACTGAGCAGAACCACGGAAACCTCAGTATATCATGCCACAGCTGAGATTCGAAACGTGCACCTCCCGAACGCAACCGCTTGAGACATCTTTGTCAGTGAAACCCTAATCTAGTTACTGGTTAAAGTGCTTCAGAACAATAATAGAGTTCGCAGTTCTGAATTTTCTTTGGTTCAGTTTCAGGTAAATAAACAAAGTATGACATATACTTAGCAGACACGCTGACATTGCCACAGACTGCAGTTGCAGTAGACCTTGGGTATTGGAAACACTGATTTTATAATTTTAAAACACTAGCAGCTGCTGCTTATTTTTTGCCGCAGACATAATTTGGTTGCTGTGTATCAACTGCAAAATAATTTAGCATAGAACAAGAATAGTAAAATAGTTTACACTCGGGAGCCGGAAGTCTCATTTCAGTAGATTTTAGGCTCGAAAACTAGCGGAGACTATTTAGAAGACACAATAATTTATGGCAGTAATTACTCCATAGAGCAGAGTCCTTGAGAAGCTAACCGGTTCTCAGCTAGTCGAGATATTCCCCGCATTTTTGGAACCCGAAGGTTCATTACCGCACTTTCAGGTGCCCGCCACCTGTCCCTATCCAGTCCATGCCCTCACATCCCTTTTCCTGAAGATCCATCTTAATATTGAAAATATATCGCATAGTAAGTCAGCACATTCCGGGACAGCTGCCGTGACCAGAGACTCTAAAAGAAACACTGTATTAAAATTAATCTTAACGAAGTAGAGCACAAAAATGGGAGTGGACTGAATTCACCTGACTCTCGTAAATATGGTAATGAACCTTCAGAATTCATGAAAGTTGGAGAATTTTTCGAACAGCAGAGAGACTGCTGATGTCCTAGGAATCATTGCTGAATGTCGGATAGTTTGGGGTAGTTGTAGTAGTATCGTGTCCCTCTGTGCCAACTAGAAGTATCGATTTGCTCGCATTCTTCAGCAGAAATCTGTATTTAGAAAAAAGATCAATGCACACCGGTTATTAAAAAAAGGTTTACGGAATTTAATGGTGTGTACCATTCATTGAAATAAAAGAAAGATGTCGGTTAACATATTTCCAAACACCAGTACATTCCAAGATACGGGCGATGTTTGTATTTGACTGCTGGGTAGTCTAACACTGCAGTACGCTTGAAGAGAAGGTTGGCGTCTTAGGATATCAGCTCTTAGGACTAGTTGCACTACTTAACAAACTAACAGGTGTAGTTTGCCGACAGTTTTTGTTTCACAAATTACCATTACTCATGGCAGATGTACCGATTCTTCAACGACAGCACATGTGGCTTATGCACAATCGGGCGCAGCCTTATACTCCCCGCATTACCGGGCGGCACCTGAACTAGAATTTCGTTTAACTTATCTTCCACAAGTTCAGTCAATTGACCAAGAATATCCTTTGACCTCAGTCTCCTGGATTTTTGGCTGGGTGGACATCTAAAGTCTTTGGTGTATAGAGAACTGATAAATGACTTTGAGGTATTACAGCAACGAGCAGAGAATGCTTGTCGGGAGATATAAGTGAAAAGAGTGACTGTTGAAAGAGTACGCACTTCTGTAAGATGAAGTGCTGAAAGGTGTGTTGATATACGTGGTAACCACATAGAGCATGTAGTGTGGAAATAACACGATCATCAGTCATATCTCAGCAGCGTTTGTGTTGGGACGTAGGTTGATTGGAAATTTTTATATCGTTTGAGTACTACACACCATTCAAAGTCTGTAACTTTTTTTGAACATCCTGTATAAATTTGAGTTGGAGTGTCGGAGCTTACGTCTTTCTAGAGGTGATTGAAGTGTCAGTGGATATACATTTGTGTCCATTTTCCGCCAGGCTTAGTATTTGGTTTTATGTATTTACGGTTCTTAATTTACGTGTGAAAGGAAAATGTGGCACCTTCCCGTACTAAGATAAAACATTTACCGCTATTTGAATAACGTTTTGTAGCTTCCAATTTACCACTGGGGCAGGTCTTTTTTGTGACATGTACAAAAAAAAAGGAACAGGAGATTTTCAAAAACAGTCAACATTGAATCCAAAAATAATAATGGGCAGAGGAATTGTAAAGCGTTAAGTGGGCAGATTACGGTATATGATTAAAATGTTATTCCGTATTTTTCATGATTAGTGGACGAACAGACAGCTTGGGCTTTGACGAATGTTGTCAGCGACCACGGTCCCCGTAACTTCAATTTCCGCTAATACCTTTGTTTTGGCAACCGCGCCGTATTTTCCCAGGATCCCAAACTGTTTTGCTAAGCTGCGTTACTCGTCACTCAATTACTGTGTATGCGTGCTTCGTTTGATCTTTGACCCACCCCAGGCAAAGAACTACGGTGTTACCTATTACCTACGTACTGCGTTGGACTAGAGAGACTCGCGTAACCCATTCTATATTTAGTCTGGCATATAATCGATAATCTTGGTGGTACTGGGCTACCAGGCTACCGGTCGGGTAAAGCGTTTCTTTCGGCCAGCTGTAGCGGATGGGCAAAATCTGTCGTCTAATTTTTATCTGATAATTACCTTATGCAGAGAGTGCTTATGACTTGCAGTGACCGTCAAAGTCTGAAGTTTCGTATTGCTTGGCTTACATTTTAATCGGTAGGACAATCATAAAAATATATGGAAGAAACCAGAATATATATATATATATATAATTATAAGACAGAGGTTTTATTTTATTTTTGGGCTAATATGCAACCTAAAATTTGGTCTCTCCTCGCTTCAAGTTAGGCTTGGTTATGAAGTCACTCATGTGACTCTGCTGTCGAGAATGCTTGATATTTAATTGTATGAAGTAGGTCCTTTTGACGAATTTATTTTCATTCAGATATCTTAAGATAGCAGTTAATAGTTAGAAATGGGATTCGCGATTTGTAATTAGAAAAAGCGTAAGTCCTAATTTGTAGGCTGTTATCCTTATTTGATTAAGAAACGCATCCAAGACACTATGAGGGAAACATTTGCAAGTGTACACCATTGGGAAAAACTGTAATTATATGTAGAATTTTTTGTGAAAGTCATTTATCGAACAGCTGTCTGCAAGACCAAGAATAATGAGGCAATTATACAAACGGATTCAACTGGATGAAGGTAGGGACTAGTGACCAGTGGCGTATGTTTGCGAGCACGGTAGTGTATCGTACGATCCCATAGGAACGGGACATTTTATGCTAAAGACCATATGAACAGCGATTTTTCGTTCATTGTTTTAGTTATGGTTGTGCTGTTTAACCCTTTAAACGCCGAGTTAAATCCCATTTGCCATCTGCCGGCATTGTTAGGAGCTCACCATATTCTCCGCGTTAGCAGGATAAGGGTTAAAGACATGCAAGGGACTAAATTGTTAAATTGCGTGACCTACGGTTGAGTGTTTGTATAAAGCAACTGGACCTGTAGCTCGTAGTTCTATTCCTGACGTGTGAGAAAAATTACGGCATTCATAATTTGTGACTCTTCGAAAGCTTTGCTCATTAAAATATTCAGAAAAGCAATATACTATATTGAAGTCGGCAGTGTTCGTAATATCAGCCCTCTCTTCGTGCACACCGCCATTTGTAGGCGCTTTCGCATAAGTCGGGAAAAGCGTCTATTGGCTTCGTTACGTCCATACGTTCGTCTGTCCTACACCAGCGCGGCTGCCACTGAATGAATTTTCCTGAAATTTGATTTTGGGCGCTTTACTAAAACCTACCGAGAATCTCGAGATTTGGCTGGAATCGGACAAAAATATCGGGTACTTTACATTGAGACCTAAGTACTTTTATCCTTATGCATATTGAACCGTGCATCATTGTGATAGTTGAAGAATAAGAGACCAACTTGATGTCATTATTTATTAAGTTTTATTTCACTTCTTCTATGCTCAACACCGAAACTCCAACACACATCGAAACAAGAACACACAACCAATGTGGTGATACAATAGAAAATTCGCAGGCTCCTGATGATGGATGTATTAATGTCCGAAACGTGTTGAGCATAGAAGAAGTGAAATAAAACTTAATAAATAGTGACATCAAGTTGGTCTCTTATACTTTTATCCTGTTGACAGTAGTACGAAGTGTTTCGTGGCTCAGTAATAGTGCAAAGGGAACAAACTGTTGCATATCCGTAGCACTGAAGGTTTTTTTATTGTTGGCAGGTACCTGTAGTTAACAGACAACACAAATGGAATGTATTTTTGCGTTTCCATGGCAACAATGATTACGAGAACGCACCACAGTATTAATTTGTACGTACAGTGCCTATCTTGTTTGTTGTCAAAGTGAGAACTGGGCAGCAGCCGTCAAATTGTACAGGTTTTCAGTACGGCCAAACAAGGTATCCTGCTCTCCTTCCTATGTCTGATCAATCTGGTGAGGATAGGGATCAGAGAATTATGCCCAGTCCTCCTCCAAACCTGGATGTTAATTTTTCATCCCTAATAATTTTAAAATTGTTGTTTTTGTTTTTGTTGTTTATTATTTAATGTTGCGGTTTGTATTGAAACATTTGTATATTGATAACTCAGTTGAAATGCAATATCATTTTTCGATGATATCAGCTATTGCTTTTAAAACACGGCTAATTGAATTCGTGTTTATATTATGAATACTGAGTGTTGATATCAGTTCATATAATCCAGTTTCATCGAACAGTTCGTTTGTCCATATGTACGTGCTTGCGTTTTGTAATTCGTTCCGGAGGGATGTGGCAATCATCACACAGCTTAATGGAATATAGAGAGTCTATGTTTCCCAGCATTCACCGCAGCGGCAACATTGACCCGAACAACAAGTTTATAACAATGTGTAACCCTTTATTTTTAACACATGTTGGTTTCTATAGGTCGGATCTTCTGGTTTCTCACTACCACGTGCAGGAACATTCTACAAAAATTTGTAGATGGCCCAGATGGTGAATGGGTTTCGACACTTTTTATGAAATTCAGAATTTCCTTACATTTTCAGTACCCTCCTTCCTAAGCAACATATTCTTTGTCGATTGTATCAGTTTGTACCCTATCTGAAGATCCACATTTGTATTAATATCATTTTTGTGACCAGATCTCCAAAGCCTAACCTTCGGAGCGCGGTTTCAAGGCATTGCATTCATTATTTTTTCCCCCCCCCCCCTCTGGCTACGTGATTATTGCCATTTGAATAACGTTATATTACTCAGTGAACATAAATTGTGAGGATTCTCATCACTTAAATTTATTCTTCTGTTACTTCCTATCACTTGGACCCAAAACTGGTAAGACCTGTACTGTTTCCTTGACGTCCTAGACCAAGTCTGACACTCATTATGGGTTTGTTGGTTACAACCTTAGTTGTTTTACGTGGATGCTGTGAGTGGATTAATTCTGAATTGAATACTAATAAGTATTTCCCTTATCTAACCCTTTAATGTCGGCCTCGGTGCACTGTACGGACTTTTAATTCGTCACTTGCTGCTGGCCTTGGTGCACCGTACGTTCGTAAATGCATTTAAGGGCACTATAAATTTACACCTCCATTATGCTGGACAGTAATTTGAGTTGCAACGTCCGCGCCATTGAAGGGTTCATACAATTTTTACGTCATTGGTAATTTATAGTTTGATTTCATATTGCTTCATTTCACGTTTTGCATTAGTTATGATCTTGAGATCCATATTGGCGACGGAACAGGGACTATATTTTCCTCTCGTTGCGTTGCTTTCTTCATCAACCCCGTTGCTATCCTTCAGCAAAATTCCTGTTTGTTTGTTTCTGTGAGGTTTATGCCTTCGCCTAACAAATTAACACGTCAGTGTGGACTAGAAACTGACGTGTTCCATTCATTTCTAGTCCCTCCTCATTTTGCTGGACTTTCCTAATGGCATACTCATCAGCGGAGTTCAAAAGAAACGACGTCGAAGCCTCTCTTTTCAAGTGTGCTACTTTCTGGAAGCGCGTTTTTAGTTGTTATCTCCCACTTTAATGAGCGAAAATGTGAGTGTTTTTAACGCTTACTTCAATCATAAGACGAGCCTAGAGAGGCCGTGTCGATAATTTTAACTACGAAGCACACAGTTGTTATTTTTCCTAGCATGGTTGGGCTTTACTAATTTACGGACTTTGTGTGGTACTGTGAGCGACGTCTGTGCTTGAATGTCGGTTGTCAGTGTGGACTGCTGCTGACCGCGAGTTTTGAGTTGTGACACCAGTGCTGATGATGATTGAAGTCTTTTGGCATGTTACGCTGTGTCGTCGGATGAATATTTTCCGATGTTTCGAATGATCGTAGCGTCTTCATCTTCAGGACGAAGCAATAGAAGAATATCGACTGGCTTCGACGGTACAGTATGCAGGACTTTCACCTAAAACACCCAAAGAAACGGAGAGATTCTTTCACATAAAATTTTACTTGATTAATCCTACTGATAGAATGTTTCAAATGACAAATACATAACTTCACAATTCACTGTCTTTACTCATGAGAAAAGGTAGGCTTGTGCTGATTCATAACAAAGTACTTGTCCTTTTAAGTAGATTTTAAACCAGGTAGTGGATGCGAGATTTCAGATAATGAGCACGGGACTAAGAAATTTACTGTCTTCTGACATGCGGCACCTTGTAATCTAGTAGCCCTGATGACGGAGGCAGCCGGTTCCTCCGAAAACTCTTTACTTTTATACCTACAGACTCTTCGGTGTCAATCCGAGAAGACATTTATCTTCAATTAACGGCTTTCATGTAACCGAGGTCTGAATATCCTATTATTAGAGGCACGGTTTGTTTATTCAATCCGCTGTCCTCTGTAATACCAAAATAATGATCGTGTTAAGTTGTCGAATGATGACAGCCCTGTACCAGAGACTAGCGTAGGATACTCACGCGTTTATTTACTGGTTAGATCTTCACACATGCAGCTTTTTTTGTCCAGCGTAAGATCTACGCCTCTGGTTAACCCGACGCCATCGTGGAAATTGACTCCGCCGTGGCCCATGCTATATGTGACGCGGAAAAATAATGGTAATATGTTGATTGGAATGAGTATTCGGTAGGAAAGTGTAGAAATAAAAAAATAGTAAGTCAAATTTCTAGACCCAAAGTCGCACATGCCTTCTTAACCTAACCGAACACCAAGACCTAACTCAACCTGTATTTTTCGAAGTCAGCTACTCCATTGTGAGTATTAACTGCCCTGAACAGCTCTCGAGAATAAGCAGATTTATGCACAAGATGGCAGGAATCGAAAAATGAGGTAAATATGTCTTTAGAAAATGAAATTACGTATCCTATTTGATTTCCCTTGCTTCTCGTCTGTTGGGTGGTTGTGAGTGGCTGAGAGTGACACACAGTAAACTCTGCAGGTTTACACTCGTTCTTCATGTCACTCACGTGTCACAGGGGTTGTAATGTACGTACCGAGTGATGGGTACTTCGCAGTTGATGCTGTGTCATTAAACGCACACACACGTGGAGACGCATGCACATAGTGAGGTAGCTGTGCATGAGCATGCATGCGTACCTTCCTGCTCACATTGTTTGAACATCCTATCCCCATAAGAGATGTTCTAGCTATCCAGTAATCGGATGCCACGGAGAAGTACGTCGTACACAATCTAAAACAGAGTTTGGAAGATCAGTCATTACAAGAATAAATTATTAAAACGCGATTTTAATAAAATAATATAAACAGCCAACTACGATTTGTACTCCTCACCCAATATTGTGCGGGTGATAAAATCGAGAAGAATGAGATGGGCTGGGCATGTGGCGCATATGGGTGAGGAGAGGGGGTGTATAGGTTGTTGGTGGGGAAACCGGAGGGAAAGAGACCACTGGGGAGACCTAGGCGTAGATGGGTGGATAATATTAGGCTGGATCTCCAGGAGGTGCGATGTGGGTATATGGACTGGATTGGGCTGGTCCAGGATAGGGACAGGTGGCGGAGGCTTGTGAATGCGGTAATGAACCTTCGGGTTCCGTAAAATGCGGGGAATTTCTTGACTAGCTGCAAGCCAGTTAGCTTCTGAAGAAGGACTCTGCACCATGGAGTAAGTAATATAAACGGCCAAACAGATGCAACAGCAGGCAGCATCGTCGGTGCTTTATACCACAAGCTGTAATCACAGTAGTGCTCCTGAAGATGGGCGAAATTATCGCCCGAAACATGTTTGATTGAAATTAGTAATAAAATTATCATTATTATCATTGTTGCATGTAGTTGGCTGTTTATATTATTGTATCAATGATGCGCGGTCACACAAACATCGATTTTAATACATTTTCATTACGCACATTTCTTTCTTCCTCTGTTTCACAAGATTTAAATTTTCACTCGTTTAAAGCCCAGTGCTAAACTTCGTGTATCACTTGCTTTATCGTTAAGAAACTCGGCACTTTGCCACACAACGCTTTTGTTTCATATAAAACATCGATTTTCCTACGAGCCCGAATATAAAGCGAAACCGTCTTTGCCATTGACATGTTTACAGAAAAGGACCAGAAAATTTAGAACATTTAATAAAATAGTGAAAAAGTTTCAGAGAGGCAGACATAAAACTAAAAATGATACGCGTGATTGGAATGTTGAGTGAGAACGAATTGTTGTATAGCATACTTTGATGTACACTGTTTACTAGGACATGACCTGTCCTTGAAGGGTAACTGGGAAATACCCTAAGGGTAGCCTAAAAAGGCGACCCATGCTTTTGTGCGGCTATTTTCGAAACAAGAAACCTCGCCTTATAATCAAGCTTATACGGTATTTTCTTAAACACCTGGTTTTGGTAATGGACACGGAGGGAGTTTACTTTGAAGTGGGAAATGAATTTTTATGTGCACGGTAGCTGCAAAATATTCCCAGAATCTTAGAAGTACAAAACAGTACAGTCATCTTAGCCACATTTCTTTCAAAATTGCCCCCTTATGCTACTATATACTGCTGCCAACGAATGTAAAGGTTTTGGAAACATTAGTTTTGTGAAAACCTGTATAGCTCCTTCACATTCTTACTGATGTCAGTAGCATCACAAAAGCGTTTCTCAGTGCTGAATTCATTGGAGGAAACAGGTAAAAATTAGGTGGACTCAGGTCTGGAGTGAATGGCGGAGGGGTGGGGTGGGGTGGGGGGTGCTCCAGTGTTGTCATATTGTTCTATGCTAAGAAATCCTTGACCAAAATCGACCGGTGTCCTGGAGCATTGTCGCGAAGAAGAAAACAACTGTTGGTTTTTCCATTTTTGGGGGCGTTTCCTTCTGACTGCATCCCTAAGGCGACGAAGGATGTCAATGTACATTTCTTTTTTCACAGTGGCAATTCCTGTAAATTATAGCAGCGAATTCCGGGAACTTTTTTGGAGATACTACGTATAATGTAGATAAGCTTAAGTCTTGAAACGTTTGAGTCTCGATGAGTCGCGTGTTGGAGTCGACCTTTTCTCTCTTCTTGAAGACACGGCAACCTTAGTGGTACATGTGAAACACTGAAAAGAATACTGTCTGCGGAAATCCACACACACACACACACACACACACACACACACACACACACACACACACACACACACACACACACACACACACACACGCGCGCGCGCGCGCGCGAAATTGCGCAGTCTCAAATGATCGTACCGCATTTGTACGCTGTTTAAGGCCGAAGCCGAGTTCGTTTTATGGCTCGTATAGCGCGGGTCGTATCCCACACCGACGGTAGTCACGAACTGTGGGGATGGAATGTTTATGTGAGGTTTGAGGTTTGCTTCTGGGATTATACGAATCCCAGCGCAATTCTTTGTACTTTTCATACACCTCGTGCTTTTGGAGTTACAGCACGTGTTTGGCGATCCGAAGTAGGCCGGTGCACAGCCGAACTATCTCAGGAACAGAAATAAATTTATAGCTTTGGTTTTATTGAAGGCAGTGTGTAACAATTTCTTTTTGAAATAACAGATGGCGTCGTTGGGCTGTGTATACTACTATATTATGTCTGTAAATATTCTAAATATTCAGATGCCCATGCGTATACCTACCTACCTACGTGCATACATACATACGTACATACATACCAACATACGTTCTACATTACAATGATCCAAAATTCGCTCAAAGTGAGAGTAGGAAATGTCATAAAATACAACATGTACAATGCAATAATATTACACAAAGCATTTCAAATAAGGGGTTCAAATGTTAAAACAAATCCCTTACGTAATCTGATAATGAGATTATGGATAATTTTTACACATGAGAAATTCTTCAACGGAATAGAAGATGCATTTTATATCTTTTAATGCTGCTCGAAATTGAACCTATTCATTTAAAACTCTTGTGATTCACACGGTGAATTATTGAGTATACTGATGACGCAAACATAGTAGTACTTTTCTAAAAACATTGGAAGGCTGGAAATTGGTCTGCGAAGATGGTTTTTGCTTCATTTGTTACTGCTAGGTACAGCTGAGTTTTATAAAAACATTTTTTTTATATTTACAGTGAAGTTCTTTAATGAAAACAGGTATTCACATGGAAGAGGTAAAATCTGTAAATCTCTTGAAGAGAGCCCTACATAAATTTACAGTCTTATATTTGTGAATAACCAACTTGACGCACAATTCTTTTTCTTATATTTGTTTATTCCAATTCTCTACATGTTTCGAGCAACCAAGTGCGCATCATCAGGAGAGTCAATTGTATCAATACGACCTCTGGTATATGTCACTGTATGTAGGTGACCGTATGGTATGCAGGTTTAGATGGAGAGTACCATCTAACCCTGCATACCACACAGTCACCTACACAGAGTGACATATACCAGAGGTCGTATTGATACAGTTGTCTCTCCTGATAATGAGCACTTGGTTGCTCGAAACATGTAGAGAATTTGAATAAACAAATATAAACGAATTGTGCGTCAAATTGGCTATTCACAAAGAATTAATAAGATGCACGGTCAACAAAACATAAGAAAAATGGATTTATAGATTTGCATCAGCCATAATTGTAACAATTTCCTTTTTTTTTAGTAAATATATTGACAGTTGCTTATTTCTGTCCAAACCTTGGTGAGCATATCTTCACCAATTTACTGCGCTATGGCTCATGTAAATCTATTTTTAAACGATTTAGTGCTGCGTGGAAAACACAAAGATAGCATCCTTCACGAATTTTATATTCGTGGTTCCGTGCATCTTAATTGTAGTTTGAAGAAATCCAACGAGATGCAACAGTATGCAGATATTTATTTACTGCTAAATTACTCTACATGTTTCGGGTGTCCATCGCGCCCATCATCAGGAGTACATGAAACTGTAGTTGCGCGATGGACGCCCGATAAGGCCTCCGCGGAACCCGCAACTTGTGTGTGGGTTGGGGGGGTGGGGGTGGGGGTGGGGGTGGGGGCCGAAACAACAACACTAAAATTTGTTGTGGGTTCTTTTGAATTGGATTCCAGTATTCGGGCAGAAGGCAGTCTTCGGGACCCCTGTTATAAGATAGGGGAGTAACTTCGCCAATAATAAAAAGGTTCTCTACTATCAATTCGCGGTGGGACCCGGTCGGTTACCTACGAGATTGCCTACGATTCTTAATATTCGGCGCATAATGTTCGTTCTGAATGGTGTAACAGCAAGTCCAAATCTTAGTATTCCCCTCCACACCACCTGTTACAAAATAATTCGAAAGGAAGGAAGGCGGACAGTGTATTAAACACAAGTTGTTTTGGTCGGTAAAAGGAAACAGAATGGATCCCGTCGTAAAACGGCACTTGTTTCCAGTTGTATGTACAGTACACCGGTAGCGACGGCAGACTGTCTGTCAGTCGAGAAACAGTGCTCTAAGCCGCTTCAGAAAGCTTTGTAATCCGCTTGAGCAAGTGTTCTAATGCACTTGACATGTTTACTTGAGGTTTGAATGTTACTTCACTATGCATTTACCTAGAGGTTCTGTGAGACGCGCCGATTGAATGCGCTGAACGTTCTGCCTACATAATCGAAGGAGTTTTGAGTGAGTATTTCGATTTTATACGAAAATTTAAGAACATATTTTTGTAGCCTTTATATAAACACTCGTCTACAAGCCGAGCCATGGGTCAGGCGATTATTCATAGGCCTTTCACCTCGAAGGCCCGCCTTCAATCCGTATGGGATTTGTGATGGAACGAGATGGCACTGGTAAAAGTAAAAGGTCCCTGTCGACGCCATGAGAGCCTGTAGGGGAGTACAGGCACAGCGCCAGTCAATACTAACATCTGCAGTAAATGATGGTGAGTGGATAACGCTCCGGCCGCTTTACTCCCAGAAAATAACTCAATGGGTATGAGGCTGGGTGGGCCCCAGAATAGGTCTGGGCGTTTGGTGAATATAAAAATCTGTTGCCCCTGTCGGAATTTGAATCACGGGTCATGCAGCCCGTAGCCTAGTCACTGTACTAACAACGCCATTTTCAATAGGCTTTTCTCCACTACGTTTTCCGCTGTTAGTATCATTCTACTAGTGCTACACATTCTTTTATTTACCATCGAAACTATATAATCTTAGCAACTAACAGCGTCTTTAATGTTACTGAAACACTGGCCTGTGACTTATAGATCCATATTCCCTCTGTTCTTTAGCCAAGCTTTGAGAAGCACTTACGAAACGTTTCTGACTTTAATTTGCGAAGTCTAGGCTTGTATTGTAAACAGGGTAACTCATCACGTAAAACAATGTCTGTGCCTACGCAGCAAAATACGTGATAACACAACACATGCATTTACGCACAGCAACGTGCAGCTGTAACACAATGCTTGCACGTACACAGCGCAACCTAACACGGCACCTACGAGGTCTGTGCCTGCGTGGGACCACGACACAACACAGACACAGAAGTTCTGCAGCTGCTTATGGAAGTAGAACGCTGCTGGATGATACCGAATTCTCAAGAAATTCTCTAGTGAACACGGCTTTAGTTATAGGTACTATTTTAATGAGAGGCTTAACGTTTGTCTTCGGACATTTTTCGTTCGTCAGCTGGAAGATGTCAAACCCGGAAGTTTTTATTCAGTTGTGTTTTTTTTTTGCACCGAACAAAAGGAATATAATACAGCTTCACAAACCCCGAGTCATTATACTTCCTTCCGCCCACGTTAAAGCCGTCAGTAACAGTGCGGGAAACGTTAATGGTGTGCCAACTATGTGACTGTTCTGACATTTTCGTTTCGTTGCTCATTTATTTCTTCCTAATGGGAGAGTAATGGCTTTGTGTCTGATATAGCCTATCGCTTTATCGACTGCTAAGTTTCCTTTACGTATTATTAAAGTCTTCGTTTTCAAAGCACAAAGTTTTAGTCCATGAATTTTTATCTCTCTCTTCGATGATAATACAGGGTGATCAAAAAGTCTCTGTGCACTTGTTGATTACAATACAGAAAGTTAAAAGTAATGTTGAAAATGTGTGTTCCCCCCCCCCAGTTTCCAGATATTTATTGAGGCGCCGAACTGCTTTCTCGAAGACCGTGTTCAATATTACACGGTCCACATTCCGAATGTATTCTTCAAATCATCAATTGTGTGGGGATTGTTCGAATACACTGCGTCAGGTGCACAGAGACTTTTTGATCATCCTGTATCAGCACTCATACAAGTTAAACTTCCTGTGACGTGCTGATCGAAAGGGAAGGATAAGAAGAAGAAGAAGAAGAAGAGGAAGAAGAAGAAGAGGAAGAAGAGGAAGAGGAAGAAGAGGAAGAGGAAGAGATCAGTTTGGAGACCTTGACATAACTGACCAATATTTTACATGGATCTTGAGGAAGTCGACTGTAAAGATTCGCACATCTGGGTAAATAGTTCTAGACGTTTCGACGGTTTGTAGTGCTGTCATCTTCAGGGCCCAACGATGCACCAAGTAATGAATCTTCTGGTCCATAGAGGATGATACTCATCATGTAAACGAGACGGGGAAGATTACAGTTTAATTCGTGAAGAGTATTTGTGTGATTTATTTCTGTGGGGATTTGACGATGTCTGTTATAACTGAGAAGCGCTCTACTGTCTTTGAACTTTTTCCATCGTCTGTTACACAATTAAAACACTACTTTCGAAATTCAACTCTGCTTGTCTCCTCACATGCAAACCTGTCGGGTCGACACCTCAGATAGGTTAGCAGAATCGGCTTCCGAAACGTGATGTTTGATCATATTATGGGCGATGGAAATTGTCCTAAGCGGGATGACTGCTTCCGAATATTTATGTGACTTGATCCAGGCGTAGATGGGATGATAATATTAAAATGGATTTTCAAGAAGTGGAATGGGGAGGCATGGTCTGAATTGATCTGGTTCAGGAAAGGGACAAGTGTTGGGCTTTTGTAAATGCGGTAATGAACTTTTGGGTTCCATAAAATGCCGAAATTTCATGACTGACCTAGCGTCTGTTAGCTTCTGAAAATTATTCTGCTTCATGGAGTTGGTTAGTTAAGTAGTCTATTAAATTAACTTACTTTTTTAGGGACAGGGAAGCAACTGCAACTCTTTTTCAGCTTAATTCGTGAAGTGTGCAGCATATTTACATGGCAAGCCGTATAAGTTAAGTTGGTGTGCTGGGAATACCCGTTATGGTGCAGTGATTTGGAAAATGCAATTAGAACGCTGCTATGACGTGCAATAGTTCGGTGGGCAGGGCTGATGATGTCTACTTTCATGTAAACCTCATTCACTTCTCGCATACATTAACTGAAGGTCATATGACCACTTCCACTATATCTGCAATACGCGAGAGCTGTAATACAATGTAGAACTCGAATCATTATATTTTGCGTAATACAGGGTGTATCTAAAATGCTGGCAAAAATTTCACGAGTGAGATCTTCACATTAAAACACGGAAAAATTTGCACATAAACATATTCCGGAAATGAGTGGTTTTTGAGTTGTATTGAAAGGGTACATTTAGCAGTAACTACCTTAAGTTTGTAACGTTTTATATACAACTGACACAGTACATTTACAGTAAACGTTCCCAGTTTAATAACTGTTAAATTCTATTGTTCATCTAGTCACAATTCACAGGAGTGCTCAAAATGTTCTGCATCCGGATCAGTGCACGCGTGGGCACGTCTGATCGTGGACTGTCGCACCTCTTCGAAAGTTCCGGGGCAAGCGTGCATGGTCTGACAAGCATAAAAAAATACGTTGGTGAAGTGTCTCTTTATTTTCAATTGGAGCTGAATACACTAGGGGTTTTAAGTGTCTTCACAGATATAAATCTGAAGGACCGAGGTTAACATGATGTTTGGCTGTACTTCGAACACTGTTTGTGGACATTTATTAATATGCAACTTTTTTTCCTTGTTTTGTGTGCGAATCTCACTCCTGATATTTTTCCAAGCGTTTTAGATACATTCTGTATAACGTTGATCGCACTGGTCACTTCAGCAAAGAGTGGTTCTTCATTTAAATCATCTTAAAATGTGTGAACTGTGGCGATGCTGATATAATCTACTGTGAAGTGGTTCTAACAAAACTATTTACTGTTCAAAAGCGGAATCCGTGTTTGACAGTCTCTTTAAGGGCTACGGAGTGAGTTTCATTTCCTGTTATGGCAGGTGAGAATTTCTCTTTCGCTTGAATGTTAACCGGTCAATAAGAAAAAAATGACCTACACCAAGATATGCGAAGTTGCTTCAGATGCCCCCATTGCCTTTCTTTGACAAATGCTGGCCATTCAACAGGTCGTTTGACAACATTCACTTCCACATACGACAGTGAATCGAAATCGTACGAAGGAGAGATATTGCAACATACTTCTTGGACTTGTGTGGAAGTTTTGTAATGATATAGAATTTTTTTATTTTGCATGTTTTCCGTAAATTTGCTGCGTTTTGAGTGGCCAGAGCCAAGTCTTATGCCGAGAAATTAGAAATAACGACATATTTCAATTTTACCCGTTTAGGAGGAAAAGGAAGCTTTGTTGAAATACTTGAATGACATTTAGGATTGTTAAGCTTTTGGGGTTTCTTCATCGTCTAGAGTTTAGTGTTCCAGAAATGCAAAAATATGTTTTTGGGACGCTTTATTTTGGACGGAGTAAAAAAGCTAAGGAATCTGAGATGCAATCTACAGTTTTTAGTAACCCTTTAATATTGAATGGGATTACAGTTCACTTTCTAAAGAACTGTTCGTAAGTTTACAGGTAGGGAGCCATAGCGGTTATTTGGGTGTACACACCGTTTTTATATTAATGGCGAAACGTAACAAGAAAGCAAAGTAAAAACAGAATGCTCTGCTTGAATGCCATTCTGTGAAAATTTATGGTGAACAAAGCTTAGCGCATCTTAACATCAGCGACGGTGATGAGTAGACAGCTTCACGTTCTGCTATTATACACGCGAGGAAGGAGCGTCTGGTGCTGACTGTGTCGGATGTTTGGGGCACTAGATCCAGCCTGGACACGGCAAAGGCAAAGTTCACCCTAGAAGAGGCCACGAAGGCCCAGATGGAGAGTAGAGGTTTAGCTGTACTCTTTCTTTAACCTCGGCGCTAGATGGGGTGGGTGGTCAACGCCACGCCCCGGCCGTTTTACCCCCAGGAAAGACCCGGTACTCACTGTATAGGAGGCTGGGTGGGCCCTAGGGCAGTTCTGGACGGGTGCGGAAAATCTCACCTCCACCGGGATTCGATCTCCGGACCGTCCAGCCCGTAGCGAGTCGCTATACCGACTGAGGTATCCCGGCCCCCTGCCTGGACACGGCAACGAAAAAAAATGTACCCCTGCCGGCTGTGTAACTTAGGTCTTCCTGCCCGTCATCGGTCACTTTATTAAATGCGCTATCCAGGTTCCTAGCTGTGAGAAACCCTCTGGGAACAGTAGGGACTGTTATTTAGATCTAGCTTGGACGAGACCTTTGGGAATGTGTGTGTGGAAGGGGTAAGACAAAGTTCGGATGCTACGCTCACGCAGCCTGTCGTGTAGCTCAGTTTATCAACCAGGCTTATCGTCACAAAGCCAGAGATCTCCGGCAGATTGTTCTGTAGCGTTGATGCTGATAGAGCAATACTTCAGTGCCATGCATCCAGGGGTAGGAAGCTTGAGTGTAATCAGTGACAAGCCTGAAGTGAAGTTCTGCACCTATTCCGAATATCGCTACTGCTACCGGCTCTCCTAATGTTTCCTCTTTCTCAAAGAAGCATGATATAGCACCCAAAACACATGCGGACTATTAAATATTTTCGGACGATCAATTGGGAGTCGAAATCTAATATTTCGAAGGCCTCTTTTATC
>Ga0123355_10004029_pt1 | contig 21287 bp, 19 predicted proteins | sample TergutEmb28metaG_3_FD_89872 | JGI IMG/M metagenome (GOLD analysis project Ga0123355, IMG submission 89872) | Embiratermes neotenicus P1 segment gut microbial communities from Petit-Saut dam, French Guiana - Emb289 P1 | ecosystem: Host-associated > Arthropoda: Insects > Digestive system > Gut ...
CTGAGGCTATTAGCTCAATATTCCTATTTTGCCTAGCAAATTCCTTGTCTATTGCGTTTCCGATTTCCGGGTCAACCTTAGATATGTACGAATTCATTTCCTTAATCACTGATAATCCTCCTGATTTTTTAATTTTAGTCATTTTATTATATACAATGGAACTGATTATTTCAATTGTTTTGTGATATGAATTTACGAAAATTTACGATGGATTATTATGCATTATTTAAAAAGCAGTGAAGTTTGCGAATTAATTTCACTGAATTAAATGACTGAAGAGTGTTACTGAAGTTGCGATACTTGAAGAATTTTGTTGCTTGACATATATATATTATCAGCATATACTCATTAAAAACGCATAAATATTTACAATATTTCCATCTTGTTTTTTTAGCAACCATCAAACCGTAGTTTTGTGAAAAAGAGGCTTTTTGAAGTTTTGTTTCAGGGTACATGATTAATAAGATATGTTCCGAAAAGAGGGGATGGTCAACTGGTATGAAGGGGTATATTGGAAAGATTCTTGTTGTAGATTTGACCTGCAAAAAATTTAGTATTGAAGAACATGATGACAAATTTTGGAGGATGTATTTAGGCGGTAGTATGTTGGGGGTTTATTACTCCCTGCGAGATATACCCAAGGGCGCAGACCCCTTGGGACCTGAAAATGTGCTGACTTTGGCAGGCTCTGTGATTACCGGTGCGCCGGCGCCCGGTATTTCCAGATTTTCTGCAAATGCAAAATCACCACTAACAGGTACAATTGGCGATGCTCAGGGCGGCGGCTTTTGGGGACCGGAATTGAAATATGCCGGTTTTGAAGCCATCGTTATTAAAGGTCGCTCCGAGAAACCTGTGTATATTTGGATACATGACGATGAATATGAAATACGAGATGCAAGTCAACTTTGGGGTATGAACATAGGGAAAGCCGAAGAGGAAATTAGGAAAGAGCTTTCGGACGAAAAAATCAGAGTTGCCGGAATCGGTGTCGGCGGAGAGAATTTGGTGAAGTATGCGTGTATCATAAACGAAAGAAAGCATGCTTGCGGACGCACAGGGATGGGCGCCGTAATGGGTTCAAAAAATTTGAAAGCAATTGCAGTCCGCGGAACTAAATACAAAAATAATATTGAATATCATGATTCTGAAGCCATAGCAGAGCTATCACGTGGCTTTAAAGAAGCTTTAGAGAAAAGCATAAATGCAAAAAACATTTCGTTGCTTGGCACAAACGGCGGACTTTTATCAATGAATGAAATGGGTCAGCTTACAACGCGCAACTTTGCATCAGGCACTTTTGATAAAGCGAAAAACATATCGGCAGAGGCACTGAGATCCCCGCCGTTTAATGCAAAACGAGAAACATGTCACAATTGCCCTATGGCGTGCAAAAGGGCTGTTGGTTTTAAAGATGACAAGAGCGGCATTGAAGTTGACCGGAATTATGGCTCCCCGGAGTATGAAACTATGGCTATGATGGGCTCGAATTTGCTTGTAGATAATTTGGCTGTCATTTGTAAAGTGAATGAGATTTGTAATAAACATTCGATTGACACAGTCACGCTTGGTGCGGCAATAGCATTTGCAATGGAATGTCAGGAAAACGGGATTCTCAGTGATGAACAATGCGATGGACTTGATATTAGGTTTGGTAACGCAGATGTGTTAATTCCGCTGACCGAGCGTATAATAAAGCGTGAGGGTTTTATCGGTAATTTGCTTGCTGACGGACCGGCGCTTGCTGCTAAAGTGTTGGGGAGCGGAGCCGAGCGATTTGCAATGCATGTAAAAGGTAACCCAATGCCGGCACATATGCCCCATACAAAGCGAGGTTTGGGGGTTCACTACGCTTTAAATCCTTTTGGAGCTGACCATGTAAGTGCCGACCAGGACAGAATTTATACGCCTGAGACAACAGAGTTTGTACTTAATCGTGTGCGCGGATATGGTTTGCACGACCCTGTGCCTATGACGGATATCAGCACCGAAAAGATGCGGATGCTGCATACTACACAACAACTTTTCAGAGTTATAGACAGTTTGGGATGTTGCTTATTTGTGTACTCCACGGTATATCTTTTTGGTTTGCCCGATATAGTAAAATTGGTCAACGGGGTCACCGGCTGGGGTGTGACGGCGCTGGAGCTTATGCGTGTGGGAGAAAAATGCTATAACATGATGAGATTGTTTAATGAACGTGAGGGCTTTACACGCAAAGACGATAAATTGCCGGATAGAATGTTTGAGCCATTTAAAGATGGTCCAACAAAAGGCTACCATATACCGGAAGATGAATTTGAAGCGGCTTTAAACGACTATTATTTAATTGCCGGGTGGGATATTGAAACAGGGAATCCCGGTATCGGCAAAATAAAAGAACTTGGGTTGGATTGGGTGAAATGCTTATAAACGTAAAGTATATGGGATTGTTGGCACTGAATACAAATATATCGGAAGAGCAGGTCGAATTTGATGGTGTTACAGTGAGAGCATTTTTGGAGTTTCTGTACGAAAAATATGGCGATGAATTTAAAGACACTCTTGTTGAACCCGGCGGTGCTTTCAGAATGTTGGTCACGGTAAATTCGCAAGCTGCGAGCTATGAAACGATGTTATATGATGGCGATAAAATTTCATTTTTAGTAATCGTGCATGGCGGTTAAATATGGCAAAAAGACTCATACCCCCGAGTAGTATAATCATACATCGGGGGCATGTTGTTGTCTATTTTTATAACTCGGTTAAAAATCAGTTAGTATTAAAATATTACTCTTTAGGCTCTGCAAGATAGTACATCGCATGACCGAGATTGATGTATAGGTTGCTGCGCATTGCAGTTACCAAAGAGTCTTGAGGTGCGAAAATTTGCTGTATAGTCTCTCCGAAGTAATCTCTGATTTCGCCGATAAGCTCGTCCTTGTACACAATATCCCCAATACTTTTTGTCGGATACCACAGCCCATTATAATTGCTACGCATACTTGAAATATACTTGACGCAAAAGCGGTCGTTTGTTTTCACTATTTTTTCATTCAATATGCCAACAGACACGAGAATGTTTTTAAGACCCTTTAAGTGGGTTGCGGCATTTTTTGGATTGTAAATACCAAATTGACCTGACTCAGCCAATAGCGAAGGTACGCCTCTTGTCGCCATGTTTACAAAACTAGCCTCTAAAACCTTGGTGCCGGGCGTACTTGGTGTATCTACAGGCAGTCTTAGAACAGTGCGTATATCGAAAACCTCTGCAATCTGTTGCGACTTTTTGTCTACTTCATCGTTACCGGTTACGGGATACATTACAAAGTCCATGAGATCTTCTGAAACATCTCCGCCATGTAGCTCTACAAAATAGTCAACATCATCAAGAATTCTTGTTTGGAAAAAGTGCGTCATATAATCGCTGTATGTTGCATCGTCGGGCAAAGTTCTACGGTCGCCCAAAAGAGGTGATTTGTTGTCTTGCGGAACAATAAAGGGTACGTGTTGTTCTAAAGCTCCGCGATTGAAGCATGTACAAATTATAACTTTGCCGCTGACATTTTCCGGCTTGAGGTAGTTGTACAAGTCGATTGCTCCTGCAACACCGCAGCTTTCCGCCCCATGTACGCCTCCGACTATACAAATTGTAGGACCGTCATTTGCGCCTTCGATAACACCCATCGGAAAAGCAATTTTCTCACCACCGCCGTCAAATTCCATGTAATACTTATACTTTCTCACAAGACATCCTCCATTCATTATAATGAATTTTTATTTATTATTGCACCGAATGCAACACAAATATTGTAACAGATATTTGCTTGTAAAGCCAACTAAAAAAGTTGGGAGAGCTAGAAAAATCAACTTGGGAACAAGAGTGGGTTGCAAAATTCTATCAAAAAAAGGTAGGGAAGTCACTTGTAATTGCTGTTTAATGTTGTATAATAAATGAATAAAAATTTAAAAATGAAAGGTAGTGAAGGTTATGTTGCGTTGGACTTCTCCGGAAACAGGCGATTCTATTTTGGATTTTGTAACAAGTTTTGCTCAATGGGTACAGGGTGAAGAAAATGGTCACAGGAACAAAGAGGTTAGGGCGCTTTATGCTAATTATAGCAATAAAGTTCCTACATTGAAAACATTTGATGAAATGATGAAGGCAGTCGAACTTGCTGAAAAAGAGGTGGTCAGTTTGGCAGGGCATCCCGGAGACTATTTGCGTGCCAACCTCAAAGCTTTCAAGATGTTGATCCGCTATTTTTCCGGCGAAGACGTGCCATATAAAGAGGCTGTAAATGACATTCTCGAAGTGCCTTTGCGTATGATACCGAAAAAGAAAATTGAAGAGACTGCCGAGAGAATTGATAAACAACTTACAGATTGGGGTTATCGAGGAGAGGCGTGTGAAAAGATTGCCACGTGGCTTGAAGATAAACGTATTCCTGCCGATCAAGTAATCGACACTGCCAAAAAGTATTTGGCGCGCAGCCGTGAAAAGACGCTTGCTACCATATGTCCGCTGCCTGATGATTCAATAGAATCTGTGAACCCGCTTGAAGGTGTATTTTTCAGTGGACTATCAGAATATCTCGGCAACTATGTCGGAAGGCTCAGCTTCAATATTTCAAGACCTTGGAACGAACCCGGCTTTGCCTGTGTGCTTACGCATGAGGCTTACCCCGGCCACCATACATATTATACATGGTGGGACTATTTGTTCAGCGAAGGCAAGTGGCCGGTAGAGGCGGCATATATGCTGATTAACCACCCTGTTAACTGCTTGTTTGAGGGTGTGCCTGAAATCGGAATACGCATGCTGGGTTGGGACGACCTCTCTCAAGATACTCCGGAAGTTTCGGACAAAGAAAAAGCTGAGATAATTGTCGCAAGAGATATTTCAGATTTGAGAAGAATGCTTCAGACGGATGCATGTTATTTATATAACGTTGAAAAGCAGTCAAAAGAAGATGTAATACATTTCATGGTAAAGGATGGTTGGTACTCAGGAATTGAAGCTGTCAACACATTTAGGTATTTTTCCATGTTCTATCTGAATATTTACTATCCCTGTTATTACTATGGTCGTTGGATTATGCAGCAAGCTTATGATTTGTATCCAAGAGAAAAACTTTCTGAATTTTACAGAATGATTTACGACACACCGCATACAAACTCAACTTTAATAAAAGCTGTCAGTGAAGCAACAGGTAAGCCATTTAATCCTTTTGAAACGATCTGATGCCTGCTTATTTATTTGCATAATGGTGCTATGTTCGCACGCATGTAATATGAACTGAAAGGGAGAAGCTTTGGGAATGAAAACGACTGAGATGCTTGGAAAAGTTAAAAAAGTGCTTGGTGAATACAGATATCATGACATGTTGCCGCAATTGTTTTTGTGGGATCAGTGGCTGCATTTGCCACCAAAAGGCATGGCGTACAGACAGGAGATGCAAGGATACTTCGCAGGCAAAGTTGCAGAACTCTTTCATTCTGAGGATGCGAAAAGCGCTGCTGCGTACTTTTCCGATTTTGACCCTGCTGATTTAGAAAATGACACGTTGCGGGGCATGGTGAGAATGTTTTTGTATCGCTACAACAACATGACGAAAATCCCGGTGGAAAAGCAAGTACAGATAGCAGCGCTTGCATCCAAGGCTAATACAGTTTGGAAAGAAGCTAATGTGAAGTCGGATTACGATCTACTGAAACCGTTACTTGCTGAAATGTTTAGGTTGAAACAAGAAGCCGCTGAGCTATATGACAGTAATAAGCACCCTATGGAGATACTTGCCGGAATGTATGATGAAGGTATTGTGCTGCATGAGGTCGACACACTGTTCGATGAACTGAAGACCGGAACCGTTGAAATGTTGAAGAAAATAATGGCAAAAGGTATTAGTGTCAATGATGAATTTATGGAGACTCGGGCAGACTCGCAGGAATTTGAGAGCGTTGTGAAGTATTTCACTCGCAAAATGGGGTATGACAGCGATGCGGGTGGATATGATGAAGCAATGCAGCCGCTTTCGATACCGATTGGACCTCGTGATGTCAGAATTCTATCCAGCTATGATAACCTCAGGCTTGGCATATTTATTGCACTTCACGAGATGGGGCATTCAATCTACTACCAACGCTCGAGTGATGAGATGGTGGAACATCACCTGTGGGGCGGCATTTTCGGAGGTATCCACGAAAGTCAGTCACGTTTCTATGAGCATATCATCGGAAAATCACGAGAAATGTGGGAGTTCTTTTACCCGGAAATACAAAAGAGTTTACCGGGTCTGCAAAATGTCAGTCGGGAAGACTTCTACAGAGGCATAAACAAAGTGCAACCATCGCTAAGGCGTATTTTGGCAGACGAGTTGACTTACTCACTTCACCCTATCATCAGATATGAGCTTGAAAAGGATATATTCGACGGCAAAGTAAATTTTGATAATTTACCTGAGGTGTGGAACGACAAATATGAAGAGTATTTAGGGATACGACCGCAAAATGACCGTGAAGGAGTCTTGCAAGACGGGCATTGGACGATGGGCATGATAGGCTATTTTCAAAGCTATGCTCTGGGTAATCTCTATGGAGGACAATTTTTAAATACTTTGCTCAAAGAAGTGCCTGACGTGTACAAACGGATTGCAGAAGGAAACTTTGATCCCCTAAACGAATGGTTGACAGATAGATTGTATTCTATCAGCAATCTTTATTCTCCGGGGGAGACAGTGAAGCGTGTGACAGGAGAGCCGCTGCAAAGCAAATATTTTCTTGATTACTTGCAAAAAAAGTATGAAGGATTGTATGGAATTTGAGTTGAAGTCAGGCGTAAGGCTTTTTAGGCTAAGTCGAAAATCGGCGATACGACAAAGTTGTGGTATAATTATACAGTTATTCTTGAATTAAGTGTGAAAAAGATATGCAAAAGCTAAAAATACTGAGATTCTATGAACTTTATAGTGACAAAACAAGGTGAGCGCTATATAATAATCTACAGAAATATCGTTATAAATGCTGGTTTGGCTTTTGATGTCACGAGTGAATAAATTCTACATTTTCATATTGGATTTTGAATAATAATACAAACCCCCTGGTATGCTAAGGGAGAAAATATTAATATCAAAGGAGAACGAAAATGGCAAAGAAATTACTGCAAGACATGACATGGAAACAAGTTGAAGCGAAGTTGAAAGAAATGGGTGATGCTAAGGTAGCAATCATACCGACCGGCAGTACTGAACAACACGGACCCCATATGCCCCTGGGAACAGATTTTATGATTGCTGAAACACTTGCCGGAATGATTAATGAAAAATCCAATGTGCTTGTCACTCCTGTGATACCGGTTGGGTTTGCGGAATATCATACTGACTTTGCCGGCAGTCTGTCTGTTTCGACGGACGTATTTGTTGCATATGTGTCCTCAATTGTGAAATGCCTTCTCAGATATGGTATTACGCACGTACTCTTTGTTAATGGTCATGGTGGAAATGCTGTAGGTCTCGGAATGGTTTGCAGAGAGCTTCGAAACATGGGCATTACGGCTGCTTATTCACAATGGTGGCATCTATCAGGAAGTATCAATCCAAAGTGGGCGCTTCAAGGACATGGTGACTATATTGAAACTTCGATGGTCATGAGTATTCATCCTGAAGGTTTAGACATGGCTTCGGTAGAGCCTATAGTTAATGAGCCGCTGACAGATAAGCTTGAGAATCTTGACGGCACAAATGTTAAATTTAAAGATGGCTCAGTTTGTTTTGGTTTAAGACTGAAAGATGTAACAAAGAACGGCACGATGATGGAGTACGGTCATGATCCAAATGCCGATTTCACGATTCCGATTACTGCGGCCTCAAAAGAACTCGGCGATGACTTGATGGAAGGTGTCAGCGATTATTTAGTTGAGTTTATTGAAGAGTTCAAAAAAGTTAAATTTGAAAAAGCATAGCTGTTATTGCTAACTAAAAAAGTGATGTACGAAAACTGATAAATGATTTGCAATGGAGAGATACAAACAAAAAATTATGATGAAAAGAGGTAACAAAATGAAAATGAAGAAAAGATCATGGAAAGTATTGGCGTTGATGCTCTGTTTGTCAATGGCGTTTGCCTTGGTTGCAGCGTGTGCAGGCGATAATGGCAATGACACTGATACCGGAGCTTCGTCTGATTCCGACTACACAGGTAGCACTCATCTCGAATGGGCTCATGGCGTATTCCCGACATCCTTAGATCCGCATTTAGCTTTTAGTATGCCATGTGGGCAAATTAAGCATTTGATTTACGATACCCTATTCTTTCTTGATTATGACATGAATGTTGTTCCGTCTGTTGCTGAAAGCTATGAGTTCATTGATGCGCAAACAATAGTTTTCCAAATCAGAGAGGGAATAAGATTCTCAAACGGAGATCCTCTGACCCCCGATGACGTTGCATTTACACTCAACAATGCTTCTGTTGCTCCGCAGGTTGCACTTGTTCTCGATATGATTGACCGTGTTGAAGTTACAGGGGAAAACGAAGTAACAATGTTTCTTGAGTTTCCGTTTGCTCCGATTTTGCACCACCTCTCTCACTTTTCTTCTTCGATAACGAGTCGTGCGGTTCTTGAAGAGCTTGGTGGTCCGGAAGCGCACCAAAATGCTCCTGTCGGTTCAGGTCCATTTATGGTTACAAATATGGTAGCGGGCGACAGAGTTGAAATGGCTGTCAACCCATACTATTGGGGTGGACCTTTCGGTGACACTGTCGTCCTTGAGACAATCACGATTAGAGCTATTCCTGATGAAAGCATGAGAGCTCTTGAGCTTGAAGCTGAAGCAGTTGACCTTATATCGAATGTTGGATTTATGGATGTTAACAGACTGCAAGCAGATCCGGATGTCACTATGCTGCTGACTACAAACCTATCTGCAGGATTTCTCGGAATGAATAACACACTTCCTCCGTTTGATGATGTAAGGGTGCGTCAAGCGATAGGCTATGCCGTTGATGACCTTGCACTTATAGAAGTTGTGCATCAAGGACTTACACAACCATTGCACGGTCACTTGGCTGATGCTGTTTGGGGCTCTATTTCGGCGGAGTTGCCCGGTCGTCCATTTAACCCCGAGCGTGCGAGAGAATTGCTGGCAGAAGCAGGACATCCCGATGGTTTCAGTGCGACAATTTCGCTCAATGAGACTGTTGAAAGGATTGGTATAGCAACAGTGCTTCAAGCTCAACTGAGACTTGTCGGCATAGAACTTGAGATTGAAATCCTTGAGTGGGGTGCATATCTTGACGCAACCGGGCGTGGCGAAGCTGAAATGTTCCTCCTCGGTTGGGTTACAATGACAGGTGATCCGGATTATGGCTTATTCCCGCCTTTCCACAGTTCAGCTGCAGGCTTCCCCGGAAACCGTTCATTCTTCAATAATGCTAGAGTTGACGAACTGTTGGAACTCGGAAGGACTACTGTTGATAGCGATGCTCGCTTGGCTTACTATGCAGAAGCGCAGCAGATTATTTTCGAAAATCAGCCGGTGTACTGGCTCCATGGAGGCGTTGAACGCTTTGCAACCGGATCAAATTGGGAGGGACTTCGCCTGCATCCGGCAGCAATTCATAGATTCCATTTGTTGCGCGAGATTACCGACTAACGGTAGGTGCATGTAAAGAAAAATAAAAAGCAGTTAAGAAGTGGCACCCTATACGGTGCCGCTTCTAATAAAAGTATAATCACAAAGGGGTGGGATTTGCGTGCATAAGTATATATTTAAAAGGCTTATTATGGTCGTACCTGTTATTTTAGGTGTTACATTTATTGTATTTGCTTTACTATCCCTCGCACCGGGTGACCCTGTCATTATGATTCTCGGTGACGGTGCGAGTGAAGCGGCTGTACAAGACTTGAGAGAAGAACTCGGACTAAATGACCCATTCCTCCTTCAGTATGTGAACTTTGTAGTTAACGCAGTGCAGGGTGATTTGGGGAGAAGTTACGGCGGAAGGTCTGTATCCGAAGAAATTTTCACTCGTATGCCGAATACCGTTCAACTTGCCGGAATGGGTCTTCTTTTAGCAATCGTTCTTGGTATAGGTCTTGGTGTTGTAAGTGCTGTGAAACAATATTCAATATTTGACAATGCAGCCACTATTTTTGGTATTTTGTTCGTTTCGTTGCCTAACTTTTGGCTCGGAATGTTGTTTGTTATATTCTTTTCAGTTAATCTCGGGTGGCTGCCTCCGTCAGGGTTTGACACTCCGGCACAATGGGTGCTACCAACGCTCACTCTTGGGTTAACACAAATGGCACTTATTATGCGTATGGCACGTTCGAGTATGCTTGAAGTAATAAGACAAGACTATATAAGGACGGCAAGAGCGAAAGGACAAAAAGAGTCTATAGTTATATGGCGACACGCCATAAGGAATGCGATGATTCCTGTAACAACATATGTTGGACTACTTTTTGGTTGGTTGTTGGGTGGTGCAGTTTTGACTGAAACCATATTTTCAATTAATGGTGTTGGAAGACTAATGGTACAATCGATAAGAACAAGAGACTTGCCGATCGTTTTGGGTGGGATTTTGATTCTTTCTATGGCTTTCACACTGGTAAATCTTTTGGTCGACATTATGTATGCCTATCTCGACCCAAGACTAAAAGCTCAATATAAATAGGGGGTACAGTAATATGAGTGAAAAGAGTAACATTTCCAACGCTGTGCAGCCGCGTAAAAAGAAAAGTCAGGTAAAAGATATCTGGCGGCGTTTTAAAAAAAGCAGAACTGCTGTGGCGGGGCTTATTGTAATTGTAGTAATGATTATTCTAGCCGTTTTTGCTGATATCATTGCCCCTCCCGTACACATTGAGGGTGCTAATATTGTCGTGCCTCTTGCAGAGTACACAGATTTTAATAATACTCGAGCTTTTCCAAATCTGCAAAACTGGTTTGGTACTGATCATTTGGGTCGCGACATTTTTGCCAGAGTTATCCACGGTACGAGAATTTCTCTTCTGGTAGGTATTATGGTAGTCAGTATTGCTTCAGTTGTAGGAATAACACTAGGATCGATTTCAGGATTTTATGCAGGAGTTATTGATAATGTGTTCATGAGGATAATAGATATAATCCTTGCTATTCCGCAGATATTGCTTGCAATCGCACTTGCAGCTGTACTCGGCCCGGGACTGATTAATGTCGTGATTGCGGTTGCTATTAGTGCCGTACCTGCGTTTGCAAGACTAGTGCGAAGTTCGGTAATATCTTTGAAAGATCAGGAATTTGTTGAAGCCGCAAAGTCGGTTGGTGCAAATGATTTTCGTGTTATTGCGAGGCACATTATTCCTAATAGTTTAGCTCCAATTATTGTTAACGCAACTATGGGATTGGCTAACGCAATTTTAGCAGTTGCTGCACTTAGCTTTATCGGACTCGGCATTCAGCCTCCAACTCCGGAGTGGGGCTCAATGCTTAACGAAGGACGCCAAATCATGATTGAATTTTGGCCTGTTGCAGTGTTTCCCGGCGTAGCCATCGCATTGGTAGTGCTCGGTTTCAATCTTATGGGCGACGGATTGCGCGATGCTCTTGACCCTCGTCTGAAAAAGTAATTTCTGATGCTGTGCAGGAAGTGATAATTTGAAAGAGTTCAAACTGATTGAAAAAAATGTGCAAATCGCTCCTCGACTTCGTTGAGAACTGCAATTGATGCACAAAGTGATAGCCCCTTTTCATGATTATTTTGTGCCTGAGCATAACGAAAGGAATGATCATTATTAATGAAAAATAACATAAATGCTGAAAAAGAAAACAATCTGCTCAATATAAAAGACTTAACGATACACTATGTCACAGACGACGGTGTGGTGCATGCCGTTAACAATCTAAACCTGACTGTTGCTAAAGGCGAGACCTTAGGACTCGTGGGTGAGACAGGTGCAGGCAAGACGACTACTGCCCTTGGTATCATGCAACTGATACCAAACCCTCCGGGAGAGGTGATCAGCGGAGAAATCCTTCTGGATGGTGAAAACATTGTAACTAAATCCGAAGCGGAAAAAAGAATGCTTCGAGGCAGAAAGATTTCAATGATTTTTCAAGACCCTATGACAAGTCTCAATCCTGTCATGACAATCAGGGAACAGATAGCGGAAGTGATACTTATACACGAAAAGGTGTCCGCTGCTGATGCTTTGAACAAGGCAGAGGAGATGCTGTCAAAGGTCGGAATTATGCCGGATAGGGCAAAAGAATATCCGCACCAATTGTCGGGAGGTATGAGGCAGAGAGTTGTTATCGCCATTGCACTTGCCTGTAATCCGGAACTGTTGATTTCAGACGAGCCGACGACGGCACTTGATGTAACTATTCAGGCTCAGGTTCTTGAACTTATGAAAGAACTGAAAAAAGAGTTCAACAGTGCTATGATTATGATATCGCATGATCTGGGTGTTGTAGCTGAAATATGCGACAGAGTAGCAGTTATGTACGCCGGAAGTATAGTAGAAATTGCCGATAAGTTTGAAATGTTCAGAAATCCAAAGCATCCCTATACAGTCGGACTTTTCAACTCTCTCCCCGATATTTACAACGATGTGGAAAATTTAAAGCCCATAAAAGGATTGATGCCCGACCCTATGGATTTGCCTTCGGGATGCCCGTTTCACCCTCGTTGTGACAATGCAAAACCTGAATGTGCAGAGACGGTACCCACCCTTGTGGATATAGGAGAAGCAGATAGTCAACATTTTGTAAAATGTATACTTTTTAACAAATAAGGAGTTGATGGTATGGCTGAAAAGTTATTGGAAGTGAAAAAACTGCAGAAGTATTTCAAGAAGAAAAATGGATGGCTTCACGCTGTAGATGATATAGACTTCACTATTAATAAAGGCGAAACTCTCGGCTTGGTTGGTGAGTCTGGTTGTGGCAAGACAACAGCAGGGAGAGCCGTTCTCAGATTGGTTGAAGCTACAGGTGGGGAGGTTCTCTTAAACGGTGAGGATATTCTGAAATTTAATAAGAAACAAATGAGAGAGCTACGTCAAACTGCAGCTATCGTTTTTCAAGACCCTTTTGCGTCGTTAAATCCTAGGATGAATGTATCTCAGATCATAGCGGAACCGCTTATTATCAACAATGTATACGATAATAGCAAAGACAGATATCAAAGAGTTCTTTCGTTGATGGATACTGTAGGATTGGCTTCACGATTAGAAAATGCATACCCCCATGAGCTTGACGGAGGAAGACGGCAAAGAATAGGTATAGCCAGAGCGCTTGCGTTAAATCCTACCTTTATGGTTTTAGACGAGCCTGTTTCTGCACTTGATGTTTCCATTCAAGCACAAATACTAAATTTGATGGCAGAGCTTCAAAAGGAACTGGGTCTGACATATCTATTTGTGTCCCACGACTTGAGTGTAATCAAACATGTCAGCACAAACATTGCAGTTATGTACCTGGGAAAAATAGTTGAAATGTCAGACTATGCATCAATATTTAAAGATCCTCTTCATCCGTATACAAAAGCACTTTTGTCTGCTATTCCTGTTCCGAGTGTTGATATAAAGCGTGACAGGATAATACTTGAAGGTGATGTTCCAAGTCCTATAAATCCACCACCCGGGTGTAGGTTTTATGGTAGGTGCTTTATGCGCAAGGACATTTGTAAAGAAAACACTCCGGAACTCAAGGAAATTTCACCGGGCAGAAGCTGTGCATGTCACCTGGTAACCGGTAACGCAGATGGATAGCTTTAGCACAGCTGTCAAAAGCTTTGGTAAAGTCCTCTGGCTTTCTCTGCAAATTGTTGTGTTGGTATCTCTAGCTTGTATTGGCGTAGGTTCTATAGTTGCCGGAAGGTTTTCGCTTGCATTTGTTTTCCCCGGGAACTTTGTTGCAGCGGCGGTGATTATTACAGTGGGTCTTGCTGTTTGGTTCTTGCCCACAAGTCTGTTTACTCGTTTCAATAAAAGTAAACTTGTTGACCATTCGACTGTGGCGGATTATTACAAAGAAGAGCGACAAAAGAAGCAACGCAAGGGAAGTGAAATACTGGGAACCGGATTATCCTGCGCACTTATTTCCGGAGTTATACAACTTTTGCTGTGGGCAATTATTTAATTACTACATCATCGCCCGGGAAACTGAGAGTAACCTCAGGCAAAATGCTGATTGCAATGTGTTGAATGGTGTGGTAAGCTTGTCATTATCATTTGCATAACTTGTTATGTAATAAAAATATTTAGGAGGAAATATGAAAAAAGTTCTATTGCTATTGGCACTGCTCTGCATGGTTTTTGCCATTGTAGCTTGCGCAGATGCCGAAACACCTGCAACTACCCCGGAAACTGAAGCTCCTGCCGAAGCTACACCTGAAGCTCCTGCAGAACCTACAGAACCCGAAACTCCGGAGCAGCCGGAACAGCCGGAGCAACCGGAAGAAGTGGCTGAAACCCATCTACAAGTTGTTCAGGCTATGATGCCAAGTACCCTAGACCCCACTTTGCAAAATGAAGTACCTCAATCGCGCGCCAACTATTTGATATTCCAAACATTGGTTTATCAATGGGAAGGTGAAATAGTTCCCGGCTTGGCTACAGAGTGGGAATTTACTGATCCCCAAACACTTGTACTTACGATTAGAGAAGGTGTCAGATTCCACGATGGCAGCGTGCTAACAGCTGAAGACGTTGCTTTCAGTCTTAATCGCGCCAGCGAATCCCCATACGTTTCTATCATCACAGATATGATAGATGAAGCTGTTGCTTTAAGTGACTACCAAGTTCAAGTCACTACCCAGTTCCCGTTTGCACCGATTTTGAACCACTTGACTCACACAGCTACAAGTATTGTCAGCCAAGAAGTAGTTGAACGTGTTGGCGATGACGAACACAGTTGGAATCCTGTCGGAACAGGTCCTTTCATGCTGTACAATGTTGTTCCCGGCGACCGTTTTGAACTGGTTCGCTTCGATGACTTTAACAGTGTTGTTCCCGGTTTGCCGGAGGGAGAGCTACCCACACTTGAACAAATTACATTCCGTCTGATTCCGGATCCTTCAGTGCGCAGCATTGAACTGGAAACCGGAGCTGCACATCTTCTTGTTGATGTCGGTGCAGCAGAAGTTGCTCGCTTGCGTGCTGATAATGACATAAACATGTTTGAAGTACCGAACTGGGCACTTAACAGTTGGCTTGGTTTCAACGTAAATCAAGAGCCGTTTGATGATATCAGAGTACGTCAGGCTATTGCATATGCACTAGACATCGAAGCTATTGTTGACGTTGCATGGGCAGGCGTTGGTATTGTCGGCAGAGGTCCGTTGCCAACTACTGTTCCCGGATTTGCAGAATTCCCTGTTCATCCGCTGAACATTGAAAGAGCACGTGAACTGATGGCAGAAGCAGGTCTTGAAGACGGTTTTGAAACAGATGTATGGCTCAACGAAGGTAATGCTATGCGTGCTGATGCTGCAACAATGATTCAAGCTCAACTAAGAGCGCTAAACATCGAAGTTACAATCAACATCTATGAGTGGGCGACACTGCTTCCCGCAACAGCAGCAGGCGAACATCATATGAGCATTATGGGCTGGACAACAGCTACAGGCGACCCTGACTACGGTTTGTATCCACTTTATCACAGTGATAACTGGGGTGAAGGTGGTAACCGTCAGTTCTATTCCAATCCTCGTGTTGATGAATTGCTTGAACAAGGTAGAATGGAAACAGATACAGCAGCCCGCATGGAGATTTACCGCGAAGCACAAGAATTGATTATGGCAGATCTCCCAATCATTCCACTATGGCAAGCATCAGAACTGCATGCCACACGTAGCAATGTTGGTGGATTCAGCGTTACTCCATCAGGTAGTCTTCCGCTGTGGAATGTATTTATAACAGGCTAGTTTCAAGAACTGTGGTTTTAGTTCTAAGTCAGTAGGTATGTGTCGGCATGAGTTGAATAAGCCCATGCCGACATGTTTAACATGATATCTATAAAATAAAAAAAGCAAACAGGCGGTGATTGTTTGTATAAGTATATAATAAAGCGACTTTTCATGATGATACCCATTTTATTGGGAGTAACATTTATAATATTTTATATGAGTTACATAACCCCCGGAGACCCGGCCGTTATGATATTGGGCGAAATGGCTTCTGCAGAATCTTTGGAGGCGTTGAGAGAGGATATGGGTTTAAATGACCCGTTTCTTATTCGATATTTTAATTATGTTATAAATGCTGTGCAAGGTGATTTGGGCGTTTCATATATGACTCGTAGAGGGGTCACAGAAGAAATTATGGCACGCTTTCCCACGACATTGTCGCTGGCTTTTTACGGCACAATACTTTCGATTATAATCGGCGTTCCATTAGGAATATTATCGGCAACAAAGCAATACACAATTTTTGATACTTCAGCTACTGCACTCGGCTTGTTTGCTGTGTCAATACCGAACTTTTGGTTGGGGCTTATGTTAATTATACTATTTGCTCTCAATTTGGGGTGGTTGCCACCGTCCGGTCTGGCAACGACCTCGTCTTGGATATTACCTATTATTACGCTGGGAACAGGTAGTGCAGCGTTGGTAATGCGTATTACACGCTCGAGTATGCTGGAGGTAATAAGACAAGACTACATACGTACGGCACGTGCAAAAGGTCAAAAAGAATCTGTCATTATCTGGAATCATGCCTTGCGTAATGCTTTGCTTCCTGTAGTTACGGCGGTTGGTTTGGACTTTGGAATGTTGCTCGGAGGAGCTATTTTGACAGAAACTATATATGCTTTGCCCGGGCTTGGTAGCTATATGGTGCAATCTATTCGAATGCGAGACTTTCCAATTATACAAGGTGGAGTATTGTTTTTAGCCTTTGTATTTAGCTTGGTTAATCTTTTGGTCGATATACTTTATGCCTTTATAGACCCGCGTATCAGATCGCAATATAGATAAGTGAGGTGAGTAGACTGTGATGAATAATAGCGGAGCGGTTGAAAGCCGCAGTAAAGTAAAATCTAAGAGAAAACGTAGTCAGTGGTTTGATGTGTGGCGGCGGTTGCGAAGAAATCCGGTTGGCATGGTTGGTCTGATTATTGTTGTTGTGCTTATCCTTACTGCCACTTTCGCTGACCTTATATCGCCGGCTGTGAATGACCCTCACCTTGGAGTTGTTCCGGCTTATGAATATCAAGACCTTGCTAACCGTAATGCCTTTCCGAGCTGGGGAGAGCCTTTCGGCACGGACAATTTTGGGCGCAGTATCTTTGACAGGGTTGTACATGGTTCGCGTATTTCATTGTTAGTTGGATTTGTCGTTGTTGGTATTTCGATGATTGCAGGCGTTATTCTGGGAACGGTTGCCGGATACTATGGCAAACTAGCTGATAATGTCATAATGAGGGTAGTTGATATTTTGTTGGCTATTCCCTTCATACTGCTTGCAATATCTATAGCTGCCGCACTGGGGGCAGGGCTTGTAAATGTTATGATAGCTGTCGGCATAACGAACATACCATTTTTTGCCAGACAGGTGAGATCTTCTGTCCTATCTGTACGCGAACAAGAATTTATTGAAGCCGCAAGAGCCGGAGGCACAGGCGATTTGCGTATCATGTTTCGTCATATTTTACCCAATTGCATGGCGCCAATTATTATACGTGCCACTATGGGGATGGCAGGGGCTATATTATCGGCAGCGGCTTTGAGCTTTATTGGCTTGGGAATAGAGCCGCCAACACCGGAGTGGGGTGCAATGCTCTCAGAGGGGCAACGTTGGATATTACACGGTTATTATCCGCAAACCTTATTTCCCGGTTTAGCCATTGCATTAGTCGTGTTTGGCTTAAATATGCTTGGTGATGGCTTGCGTGACGCACTTGACCCAAGGCTCAAGCGATAGTTTGAAAAACCGCTGATAAGTGGCATAAAGCTGTTTGACATAAAACAACTTTTCAATAAACCTACAAAACTGACTATATTAGCAGGAGTTTAGTAATGAGTAATGATGTACTACTTGATATAAAAAACCTTACAATCCATTACAGTACAGACGATGGAGTAGTTCATGCCGTAAATGATTTGAACCTAACTGTAAGTCGTGGTGAAACTATAGGATTGGTCGGTGAAACCGGAGCGGGAAAAACGACTGCTGCTCTGGGAGTTTTGCAATTAGTCCCAGACCCTCCGGGCAAGATCATAAGCGGAGAAATCATCCTTGATGGCGAAGATGTTGTTAAGAAGAAAGAGTCGGAGATGCGTAAGATTCGAGGCAATAAAGTGTCGATGATTTTTCAGGATCCTATGACAAGTCTTAATCCGGTTATGGGTGTAGGAGATCAAATCGCTGAAGTTATATTGCTGCACAATAATGTGTCTGTTTCTGAAGCAAAAGTGTTGGCAGGAGAAATGCTTGAAAAAGTAGGGATTGGAGCAGAGCGTGCCAGGGAGTATCCACACCAATTTTCCGGTGGTATGCGCCAGCGTGTAGTTATTGCGATAGCACTGGCGTGTAACCCTGTACTTCTTATTGCAGATGAACCAACAACAGCTTTAGATGTTACAATTCAGGCTCAGGTATTGGAATTAATGCGGGAACTAAAAGAAGAGTTCAATACTTCCATGATTATGATTACTCATGATCTTGGTATCGTTGCAGAAATTTGTGACAAGGTTGCAATAATGTACGCCGGAGAAGTAGTAGAGTTTGCTGAAAAAGCTGATCTTTTCAAAGGCGCAAAACATCCGTACACAATTGGTCTGTTTGCTTCGATTCCGGACATCAAAAAAGATGATGATACATTAAAGCCAATCAAAGGCTTGATGCCGGACCCCTCAAACCTACCTACCGGTTGCCCGTTCCATCCCCGGTGCGACAAAGCTATGCCGGAATGCTCGAAAAGCACACCGGAGAACATTAGTTTGGGTAACGACCATTTTGTGAAATGCCTACTATATAGTGAACAGGGGGTAAAGTAGATGGCGGAAGTATTACTGGAAGCAAAAAATCTGAAAAAGTACTTCAAAACAAAAAAGGGCTGGCTTCATGCTGTTGATGATATTAATTTTACTATCAACAAAGGTGAAACCTTGGGCTTGGTCGGTGAATCAGGTTGTGGTAAATCTACTGCCGGGCGTGTAGTTTTACGTCTTTTGGAAGCCACAGGCGGCGAGGTTCTTTTTAATGGCGAGAATATTCTGAATTACAACAGAAAGCAGATGCGTGCTTTTCGTCAGAATGCGCAAATAGTTTTTCAAGATCCTTTTGCATCTTTGAATCCGCGTATGAGTGTGTCGGAAATCATTGCCGAACAACTAATAGTCAATAAAGCTTTTTCAAGTAGAGCAGACCGTTATGCAAGAGTAAGAGAACTTATGGAAACGGTTGGTTTGGCAGAGCGTCTTGAAAATTCATATCCTCATGAGCTTGACGGTGGCCGTAGACAAAGGATTGGTGTTGCCCGTGCGTTGGCACTCAACCCTTCATTTATCGTTTTGGACGAACCTGTTTCTGCTTTGGATGTCTCGATTCAAGCACAAATATTGAATCTTTTAGATGAGCTGCAAAACGAATTAGGCTTGACGTATTTATTTGTTTCGCATGATTTAGGTGTAATCAAGCATACAAGTGATAATATTGCCGTTATGTATTTAGGCAAAATTGTTGAAGTATCGGACTATTCTTCGATTTTCGTAAATCCGCTTCATCCGTACACAAAGGCGTTGCTATCAGCGATACCGATACCGGATCTTGATGAGAAGCCTGAGCGAATCATTCTTGAAGGTGATGTTCCAAGCCCGATAGAGCCTCCTCCCGGTTGTAGATTTTACGGTAGGTGTTTTATGCGTGAAGATAGGTGCATGGATACGACTCCGGAACTGAAAGAGGTGTCCGCAGGGCGGTTTTGTGCTTGCCATTTGGCGCATAGTGAAAATAGTGGCACAGGTGCACAAGGCGAGGTTTAGATAAGCGGAAGCATGAAGAAAACGAAAAATGAAATGCAAAGTCAGTGGCGTAGTTTAGTCAACGTTTACTTGAAATTATTGTTGGTAGCGGTGTGCTTTGTCGTGGTTGTTGCAGTTTGCAGCATTGTCTACGGCCTCATAGCACATCGTTTCCTCACTTTGCGCTATGTTTTTGAAGCGAACTTTTTAGTTGGTATAATCCTCATCGTTCTGGGCATTGTGCTTACGTTTTTGCCCTCTGCTGTTTTTACAAGAACAGGAAAAACGACAGATCGCTTTACTCTTATGCAACGAAGTTTGGATAGCCGTGAAAAGCGGCAAAGCAAAGCACGGCTTATTTTGTGGTTCGGTATTTTTGTTGTACTTCTGGCAGGTTTGGCTGAATTGCTATTGAGCTTTTTGACATGATAGACAGTGCGTTTAGAGTGTGTGGAGGATTATATGCTTTCGAAAAAAGAAGTTTTAGAAATAATTCGCTTGCTTGAAGAGGCTTATCCCGAGCCGCTGTGTGCTTTGGAATATAAAAAAGACTATGAGTTGCTGTTTGCTGCGCGGCTGGCTGCCCAGTGTACAGATGCCCGTGTAAATACAGTTACGCCAACACTTTTTGCGCGATATCCTGATTTAGAATCAATCGCGTCTGCGGATATTGGCGAACTTGAGGAGATAATACATTCGTGTGGGTTTTATAGAGTGAAGGCAAGAGACATAGTTTCTGCGGCTTCAATGTTAATCGGAAGGTTTAACAGTCGTGTGCCTGATACAATGGAAGAACTGCTGGAATTGCCCGGAGTTGGCAGAAAAACAGCAAATCTTATGCTTGGCGACATCCACAAAAAGCCTGCGGTTGTCGTTGATACACACTGCATAAGGCTTTCAAACCGCATAGGGCTTGTTAAGACAAAAAATCCCGAAAAAATTGAAACAGAATTGCGAGCCATGCTTCCGCCGGATAAATCGTCCGATTTTTGTCACCGTCTTGTTTTGCATGGTCGTGCAGTTTGCGTGGCACGTAGTCCGGCATGTGACAGATGTTGCATTGCCAAAATCTGCAAAAAAATAATTTTTGTTGTGCAAGCTCGTAAATTGTGATAAAATTCATAGTGATGTCTGCGAAAGGGGATTGTATACCGTGCTCTTTAGAAAAGATATGCAACCAAGTTGTAGTTACTGTCGCGATGGAATAAGCCTTGGGTTTGGTGAAATCGTGTGCAGGAGACATGGCATTGTTAATGAGGCTTTTAGATGTGGTTCTTTCTTTTATGAACCCACAAAAAGAGAGCCGGAGGCTGCAAGAAAGAGAGCTTATAGCGCAAATGACTTCAATACGAGCATAA
>Ga0123355_10004031_pt1 | contig 21285 bp, 15 predicted proteins | sample TergutEmb28metaG_3_FD_89872 | JGI IMG/M metagenome (GOLD analysis project Ga0123355, IMG submission 89872) | Embiratermes neotenicus P1 segment gut microbial communities from Petit-Saut dam, French Guiana - Emb289 P1 | ecosystem: Host-associated > Arthropoda: Insects > Digestive system > Gut ...
GGACAATAAAATGGAGTATGAGTAGACAGGTTATTATTGAGGAAGACATGTTCTATGGCAATAGAAGAGAGACCTGAAAGAAGAAACTGGTAGTCAAGTAACAGGAGCACAAGATCAGACAATGAACTAATTGTCATGCAACAAAGACAACGAAAAGAGACACAACAAATGCAGATTAAGTCAACAATATGACCAGACAATAAACAACATTTTATCAGTGTGCCCAATATTGGAAAAATAACAATATATAAAGCGACATAATACAGTGTGTGCTCTACTACACTTTAACCATAAATTGTAATTACAAAACAGCTAAAAAATTATACACCCTAGACACATGGTTTGTTTCAAGAATTTAATTGTAAATACCCTGTACAGAGATGATGATGATGATGATGATGATAACTGGATGATGTAATACAATTTTTCTCACAGAGTGATGGAGTTCTGATGGGGTTCTCTTAGGTTTCGTTAATCTCACACCAAGAGACGGAAATCAGAAATAAAGAACTGGAATTTAAAAAGTTGAATCATACATTTCACAACAGACTACGTGTTACTAAAGTCTACAATGTGTTTGTTTTACCAACTGTTTAACCAGATCTTGAAAGTCAGACTAAAATATCTGCTCAAGTTACTGTGTTACTGTGTGCTATGAGATCTGTGCTCTTCTGGGACATTGTGCAGTCCAGAGTAGTAACACCTGACCGATGTTTTGGGACAACCTGAAGAAGGGACTGATAGGTTGTCCTGAAATGTCAGAAAGGAATTACCATTCTACACTGCGTAATATCCCTGCAGAGAGCTTCGTAGTGGAAGCTTGACATTACTGTGTACTCGGTTCACATGTCACAAACTGACAACAGAGACACTACAACAAGAATACAGCAAGTATATGGACATTTCAGTAACGTTCTAGTCTTGTATTTTAAAGATTCCTGTCTTTAATAATCACCATAACAGTTAAAAAATAAAATTTGCAGTTCATAAAAGTTAATCTCTAAGTTCTCGTAGACCACAGATCACAGACACGGGTAAGCAACTCAACATTAATACATCAAAATGTGTAAATGAAAATGACACCACATTCCAACTGTGCTGTGTTACACACTACTTGAAGTATGTATACGTTACTGGTAGTATATTAAAACCCTTAAATATCTGTCTACAGCATGTTTCTGTTCACTAACACCACTCATTATTCACATAGCCCTTTTCTGTTCATTTAAATATGCTGTTATTGTCATTAACCCCACCCCAAAAATCACATATACCTCACTTCCTTTAAGGATTTGGTAATTTCGCATACATTACTTAATTATAGGCATAATGATGTCACCTGGACATAGCATTTTAGGATTTCTGTGACATACATGCCTAACAATTTTAATTCTGGTTTACAGACAATATTATTGAATGTGACTTGAGGTTTTAAAGAATTCCTACTTTTTTAGTATGAAATGATATCGCTATTGTTTTATCTGTATTTATCATTCGGTTGTTTTTGTGAAAATGTTCTAATTCCGCCATAACATTTATAAGTTTAAGTTGAAGAGCACTCTCATCTTTTCACTGACCAGCAAGTTGGTATCATCTCCAAATAAAACAACTTTGCCCCTAGCATATTTAATGGGAGACTACTTGTGTATAATGAAAAAAAAAAAACTGATCCAAGAATTCAGCCTTGCAGTTCTCTGCGTTTCATTTCCTTGTAACAAGACACATATTTTTTTCCAAATACAGTTTCTACAGTCACCATGGTTTATTTCAATGAACTGTTTTTGGTGTTAAAAATGGTTTAAACCACGGGATGAACTGAATTCAGTTCATCCCGTAACATGTCACAATTTATGACATCGTATGCTTTTGTTAAGTCAAAAAATATTCAAACTGCTTTATATCTCTATCACTAAATTCATGTATACTTTCAAGAAAATACTAAGTTGCTGCTTCAGTTGACTTCATCTCCCTGAAATCGTTTTAGGCCTCTGTTAGTACGTTTTTTTTTATTACAAAAAATATTAACTTATTATACATAATTGTTCCAATAATTTTGAAAAACTGATAGAAGTGAAAATAGATCTATAATTCTGCACACATGTATACACCCTTTTTTATGAAGAGGTTTTACTTAGCTATTTCCAATCTGTTTGGAACAATACTAGAGTCAAAAGAAGCATTATAAATGTAAGCCAAATGTGTTTTAATGTAATTTATGCACTATCTGACTACATTTTCTGGAATTTCATCACAATCTGGTGAGAGTTTGCTTTAAAGTTTTTGGTCAGGCATTCTACTTTATTTTCAGTTACTGGAAAAAGAAATATATCAGCACAACAATTTATTTTTTGTTTTGGCATTTAGACGTTTTAAGTTCCTGCTACTTTGATTTAAAAGTTCACATGTAATTCCCCCCACTACCCCCAAAAAATGAGTTTAAACACTTCTGCTACATTTTGCGGATCTGTTATTTTATATGTTCCATTATTCATTTCAATTTTTGTTCGTATTGAGGGGATTTTACAACTTCTTTATTTATTATTTGCAACATCATTCTAGTTACGACATACATGTACCTATCATTTTGTCTTGTCTTAGCTTCCTTTATTACTCTTCTGTATACTACTTGATATAGACAGATAGATTAGCATTTGGGTTTGGGGCCTCCCAGCCCCGATGCATCTAGGCCTTGATTAGGACGGGCCCTTTGTGCTCCATATCGAATCATGGGAGCCCCACAACCCTACTGTAGTTCCAGATGGCCCCCAAGCCTAAACTCCTAATATCCTTCGGCTCCAAGAAAAAGGAGCCCAGATATGCATGTCTGAGTGAGGCCAAAACCTCGCACTCACATAAAATGTGAGCCAAGGTTTCCTCTCCCACCCCACACTTCCTACACAAGGGGCTGTCATGCAGCCCTAGTAGGTAGAGCTGTCTCCTCAGGGTGTTAAGACCCGTAAGAAGGCCAGTTACAACCCTGGATTCTCGAAGTCCCCGGTAGATGAGCCCTCCTCCAGGTTCCCCAAACGGGGCCCCCATGGAAAGAGATGCCAGTCTCCAGAGCCTTTTCTACATATCCTTCAAGGTCCCCAGCAAGGAAGTCCTCCCTCCAGGTTCCCTTCACAGAGCTCCCACAGAGAGAGACACCACACCTCCAGAGCCCCTTTCAACCACATCTCAAAGTCCCCGATAGACAAGCCCACTCCATATTGCCCAACTGTACCCTCATAAAGCGGGATGCCCATCCCCAGAGCCTTCCCTTCATAACCTTCGGGACCCCTAGCAAAGGAGCCCTCCCTCCAGGTTCCCCTAACAGAGCTCCCATAGAGAGAGATGCCCCATCTCCAGAGACCCCTTACGACAATCTCTCAGAGTTCCCGGTTAATGGATACCCATGAGGTGATGTCCTTCCTCCGAGCCCTCCTCCCGCATCCTTCTATATCCCCGGAAAGGAGCTCCCCTAACAGAGCTCCCATACAGAGAGATGCTCCCCATCTGGAGCCCTCCAAAAATACTCAGTCAACAACTCCACAGGTTCCCCAATGGACCCCCGAAGCAAGAGATGCCCGTCTCCAGAATTTTCTGCACCTTTCCCTCAAAGTCCCCGGTAAATGGTCCCCCCCTACATGTCCCCCATCACGGTCCCCATGGAGAGAGAAGCCTAATCTCCAGGGCCAATGGTTAATTCATTCATTTATATCTGTCGGGGTCCCCAATAAGGAGCCCGCCCACAAAAAAAGGGGAAAAATATTAAGTCACCATCCATGGAGCCCCATGTGGACGGAAGGCCTACATACAATGGGGTGCGGCCTGGTTCCCCATGGGGATCGTTTAAGACACTGCAATCTCTACCCCAGTGCCGTGCAGCCTTCAGCACGATACCTTCCACCTTGGCTTGGGTAGACCAGAGCCCCGTTAGCCAGCCTATGTCGTAGCAACCCTCATCAGGGTATACCCTCCACAACTGTTACCACCTCCCACATGACCCAGAGTAGAGTAGAGTATGAGTCCACGATACCCCGAAATATGGACGAGGGGTTGGATTTATGGGAGGCATACTACTTTATATCTGTCAACATATTCTTGTGTTCTGCTTGTAAGATTATTGTTCCTTCTCAAAACTACTGAAAAATCATATTCTTGTACTGGAAAGTTTTAAGCCTTAGTAACCCATCTATTGTTGTCTAGTTCACTCAACTAGCTTCATACAGCAGAGTCCTTCTGAGAAGCTAACAGGTCCTCAGCTAGTCAAGACACTCCCTGCATTTCATGGAACCCAAAGGTTCATTATTGCTTTTACAAGCACCTGCCAACTGTTCCTGTCCTGTGCCAGAGAATCCAATCCATGCCTCCCCATCCCACTTCTTGAAGATCCATTTTAATATTATACTCCATCTATACCTCGGCCTTCCAAGTCATCTATTTCCATCAGGTCTCCCCACCAAAAGCCCATATGGGCCCCTACTGTTTACCATACGTACCACATGCCCCACCCATCTTATTTTTTTTGATTTGTTCACCCAAATATTTGGCAAGGAGTACACAGCATAAAACTCCTCTCATTATATAGTCTTCTTCACTCCCCTGTCACCTCACCCCTCTTATGTCCAAATACCTTCCTCAGCACCCTATTCATCAAGACCCTCAGCCTATCTTCCTCCCTCAATGTGAGAGACCTAGCCTCACACCCATACAAAACAACAGGCAAAATTCCTGTTCTGTGTATCTTGATCTTTATAGTGTTGAAAATTATATATTTAAACAATAATGTACCATATCCATAAAAATATTAAATCTGACACGAGTCCACTTTTTGGATTTTCAACATTTATGCACAGCATTTACACAATATGATCTGAGGAACCCAAGTCCAATACTGTTGATGGGTTTATTTGATTTTCCTTTTCTATTATTAAATCTAGCAATAATTTAGTATTCTCTGTAATTATACCTGGGGCTATCAAATTGTACATCAACAGTAATTTTTTTAAATTCATTTAATTTTACATTCTCTTGCAGAAACTTTACATTCTGTTCACCATTTCACACAGCACGGCACTACATCACAGCATATGCATAATCAACAGAGTAAAGAAGCACATACTTAACAAAGAATGTTATAGTTTTGTAACTGTTTTACAATTTCAATAATCTAAAGTATTGTCTGTGCAAAAGTTGTATACAATCTGTATTCACTTCCAATGGTGTGTGCAATTTTCATCCTGCACAGCAACTAATTTTTGAACAAATTATCAGTATGGCTACTACATCACAAATCAACATAACACATAAGCTGCTGTCAATTCAAGACAAGCTGGACATTATACACCAATCGGATGCAACTTAAAATGTTCATCCATTCAAATCACACATGGATACTACAAAGAGTTTTTGCAGCTTTTCATTAACACCCTATACTTATTGCACATACCTTACTTTCAGATTGCCATGACAACCCAGTGTTTTTTTTTAAACTCACCATCACTATGTGATGTGTGCACGAAGTTTGGCAGACTACTCCTGAACCATCCTGTATGGGTAACTGATATGACATAATTCACACACCCTTGACACTTTGCCGTCAGGTCACGTATAAATATGTAATTGCTATTCCACGCATCATTAACAGGTCACATATTTCCATGTTTTCTTACATGACATCCTGCACATGCATTTGTCAGCTGCTCTGGCTCACTTATCGCTTCAGCGTTATTGACAGCTTGATGCTGGACGTTTGGGTCTCAAATTACCAACAAATGGACCATTCCTGACCCCCCATTTTTAGAAACATAAGACTGCAACAAAGAAACCACTGATTTAGACACCCATTCTGTTTTCTTTCATAACTTCCTTCAGCTGCAATCATGGCTTTGTGTAGGAGTGTTCTGAAAGAAGACAATATTTTGTGTTAGATATGTGAATACATGTTTTAATCTCTCTGATGGTGAAAATGGCATTTTGGACATTCACAATGACATCCCCACCACTAGTTTGTGTAAACAATTGCCACTTTCTGCTGTAGATTTTATAAGTGACAGTGAAACAAGTACAGTAGTGGAAGAAAGTAGTGAACCAGAGAGCTCTGATGATAAAACAAGTGATATGGGGTGTAAAACTGACAAAAAACCAAGTAATGAGCCTTTCCTTGAAACCACAGGTCTGAATATAGTAATTGATAACCATGAGTCTGTTGTTGATGTCATGAGTTCAATCAGTGGTGATGAACTTATACAGTTACTTCTGAACAGTCTAACCTCTACCATAGTCAAAATGCACAAAAATGGAAAGTCTAGCCTATAACACTGAAGTGGTCCAATAACACAAGTGAAAAAATGAGAAAGTTTTTGGGATTAATAATTTTGATAGGACAAGTCAGAAATGTCAACTCACCCCACAATTTCCACACCCATTTTTCCTCACACTATGAGCAGAAACCGTTTTGAATCCATCTGGCTTGCCTGGCATTTTAGTGATAACAGCCAGGAAACACAGGATTCAAGGCAGCTATTCAAAATATAGCCCATGTATGAATATTCTGTATAGAAATTTAGGTCAGTTCATAGCCCAAAGCAGGAACTGTCACTTGATGAAGCCATGATCCCATGGCAGGGTCACCTGAAATTTTGGATGTACAATCCAGGGAAAAAAACAAAATATGGAGCACTGGTGAGAATGGTGGGTGAGGTGGTATTGGGAAGAAGTTGGAGCTTTAGTATTATCACTTTTTGACAGAAACTTAAGCCAAAATCATCATATCTATCAAGAAAATTTTTATAACAATGTGAGATTAGCTCAAGCATTGCTAGAGAGGAAGGTGAGAGCCTGCGGCACTATGAGGGCTAACGGGCATTCTGTGTGACCTAGAACTTACAAAAATGGCAGTCAGTGTTCCAGAGGAAAGGCGACATAATGGTCCAAGTGTGGAGGGACAGGACGAAAGCCGTGTGCAAATAATATGTATGATCCACGACGAAACAATTGCAAACACAGAAAGAAAAGACAAAAAAAAAAAACCTGGAAATAAAAAAGCCTTACACCATTGTCCAACACAATGAATTCATGAAGGGCATAGATAGGGCAGACCAGTACCTCAGTTATTACTCAGTTCTAAGGAAAACAGTAAAATGGTTGAAAGAGGTGGAATTGTATCTGCTAAACTGTGCATCTTCAATGCATTTTTTGTGTACAGAAAACTAAATATAAACAAAAAAAAAATGAAGTACAAGAGCTTCCTGCATGAGGTAGGAAGATCCTGCATTTCGTAAGTCCAGAATAAAACCAAGTCAAATTCTGATGACCTTCAATTGCCAGAGAAGCAAACAACACCAAGGGGGCCTAAACAGGACCCACCAGGCAGACTCTCCAAGAATTCCAGAATACACAAACTGGAAAAAATTGTTGCTGGTGGGGAGGGAAAAAAGAAGTATCCTGCAAGACAGTGTAAATAATGTGTGGCACATAAGAGTCTTGTTTTGAGAAATACCACTCAGTGAAGGACAACTAGACTATCTACATGCAGTTTCTGCATTCTCAGGCTCAGGGGCATAATCTATAGTGTCAAACTGTAAGTAAGAGTGTATTTTGAGGATGAACATTCAAAAAATTTAAAACATCTGGGAAAAGGGGTATTTAATTAAAGGGCCATCTGGTAAACAAAGCGTTAAACAAGTTAATGTTTTTCCAATTTGCATGCTAAACTACAATTCCTTTGTCTACCAGCTTGAAAATGCTCTAAGACATAAGATGATTTTATTGCAACATCTGTACCATGCATCGTTATTATTTGTAGAATGACCAACCAAAGCACAATTAATTGACAAATTATCACACTGCTCCTACAAGTTTCAACATTACTGTGTCATCCTCAGGAAGCTCATAGTTAGCACCATGCCAAGTTACACAAGTATGTTAACCATTTTGCATTTTATATATTTATTCAACAAATATAGGCAATGAATATTTTAAACATGGTATATACTCTCCATTTTTTTCTCTTCAAAATGCAGTTTGTTTCATAATTCTAACACATTTGGTTCCTGTTTTATTCACATTTTATATACAGGTTGTGCTAAAATTTAAAAAATAATTCCAGCGCCAAAAGGTTAACGCAGTTGTTGGTAGTACAATTTAAAATTTCACATATGTTTTATGCTGTTGAAATCTCAATGTTTAAAATCTTTAACATATTAAAATTGTTCTATTATAATACAAAAAAATGTAAATACCGGGCCAGCAAGACGACAGCATCAACATATAGATTGTATATATACAGCCACCACACAGGACTTCATGAGAATTATAACAACAAGATGATTTTAGCCATTTTATTACAATAGGACAATTTTAATATTTTAAAGATTTTAAACACCAAGATTTCAACAGCATAAAACATATGTACAATTTTAAATTATATTACCAACAACTGCACTGACATTCGTGCGTAACTTGACAAGGTATGAACTACGAGTTCCCTGAGAATGACACAATAGTGTCGAAACATGTAGGAGCAGTATAATAATTTGTCAATTAATTGTGCACTGGTTAGTTATTGCACAAGTACAACAAAAGATGAGTTCCCCACGCACTAATATATGCAGCAGAGATACTGCATGTAACAACACACAAAATGTTGTTACTTATACAATTTTCTTTTTACCTGATTGTAAGCTACACATGTTAGTCTTTTATTCTTAAACATCAAGATAGAAAAGCATGCACCTCTGTATCAATTATGCAAGACAGTGACAGTGAAGACCATGTCAGTTCCTGTTGTATGTCAATTTATGACTTCTATATAAGAGAACTTCCTGACACAGTAGGCAAATGGTTGGACTTACATATTTGTACTTTTTATACTCACAATTTAAATTATGACAAATTCCTTTAACACTATGCATAAAACAACACACTCAAAATTGGTAATTAATTTAGTGCTGCCATCCTGGTTTCAACACACACGCATTAAAGTTTCAATGTCACTGATTACATTCTTATTTCATTTTCTCATCTCACAACCTTTAATAGCAAATACATGTACCTTAAATACTACTCTTGTTTTCAAGTGGTCACTCTTCACATAGAAAAGCTGAGATTCATTGGACTCAATTGGTTGTTGGGAGTTCCCTCAGCTAACCTCGGTCTTACTCTGATGACAGAAGCAGAATCTTCTTCTATCTGGAACATGGATTTAAAATGAATATACAATTTCCATGTAATACACTGTGTTCCTGATTAAATTTTTATTATGCACTAAAGATGCTAGACACAAAAGTCACATCACTGAGATAACCAGTACTGTAGAAGACAAATGATCTCATATCTCCCACACTGACTATGAGTGATAAATTTCTGAGAAACAGCAGCTACTGACACAGAAGCAAGTTTCCTTTTTGTTAGCTGAAATACAATATCTTATGCAGATACTCCCTGTGAGAGCAATAACATGTGACAGGCCAGGCAGTGCAGAGCTCATATCATTATCAGAGGCAGAAGGTGCTGGGTTTGTTGTGTGCCAAATCGTATCAAAGTGCATTAAGCAGTGTGGCTACTACGAGAAACCTTACATACCAAGACATCACAAAACTGGTATTACAATCAGACTCTGACACACATTCATAAGAAGATGAAGACACTCCTGCCCAGAATTACAGTGACACTGACAATGACACAGATAACACTACTGACACAAAGTTCACAAACTGGACTGACAGCAGAAACTGTCAACCTACTGTACCTACAGCCCACAGGTTTACAAGGGGGTCCCAGTGGGTTATGACAAATACAGCCACCCCATATCAATAATGACCCTTCCCCATTTGGCATTTTGACTGCAAGACAGGGAAGACAAGCTCCATCCACAAGCCAACTAAAAAGACTTGACACAAGACATAACAGACACTGGTGTATGCAATGTAAGATAATTCAGGGTTTTGTGTGTTCTGTCAAAGACACAGCAACGAGACAAAATTCCAGTGTTGAGAATACAACATAGGGTTTTGTGCTACTCCATATTGCAAGGTATATCACACCAAACTGCATTTCTGAGGATCAACTGACACTGATATGGAAAAGCAGAACATACAAATGTCAGTAAATATTATTACCATTGTAATTACTGAATTTATATTTTTCAGTAGAGTTCTCTTGATGAAATAATAGGAGTGAAGGGGGTGTGAATATTACAGGAGCTTTATGAAGAAACAGAGACTTGCCAGAGGGCTTTTATGTGTGTGTATATGTTTCACTTTGCCAACATGAGCGCAAAATATGAAACACTGCCTGGAGGCATCTGTAAATAATTCATGAATCCTGTAAAAATTATAAGGCTGTTTGTAAGAAAAATTAAATTTTATTAACAATCATTTTAAATATAATTAATTTTCACACAATCTTTTATGCATATGTAAGCCCTGTACGCAAATACTGTGAAAAAGAGACTTGTAATTACAAATGCAAAAAAATTTAAAACCACATGGCATTGTGGAACAATGTTTTACTATTTGGCTGGTGAGGACATTTAATTATTGGGACAGTGTTTTCCCGTTCGGACATAAAGGGTTAAAATTAATGTTATAATGATTAGATGTTACAATTCTTAAAATCAGTATTACAGTTAAAAGAGTATAAAATTATTTTGCGGTTGGTATTATTGTTGTGTCCAAACATTTGCATTTTACTCTTTCTTCCAAAATCAGATGTATCTGATGTCTGGTGTTTTGTGTCCATGCTATGAATAAATAAGTGAACACAAAACACCAGACATCTGATTCCAGAAGAAAGACTCAAACATATTAGATGTCCAGTGTTTTGAGTTCATGCTATGCATGAATACATGAAAACAAAACACTGAACATGTGATTTCAGAAGAAGGAGTCAAACGTAGATGTTGGGACACAATACCAACATACACCATTAAAAAAATAAACAGGATACTTTTCTTTTGCCAAGAAGATTCAAAGTGGGGAACTTCAAATATGTGTAAAGACTAATGGCCATTACAACACATGATACAACAAATACAAAAATTAAATATTTTATTGGATGAGGACTCAGACCTCAGAAACTGAAATCCATAAAAGTCAGCATGTCATACAGATGACTAAAATCAACATTCCAATAACATTTAACAACAAACAGGACTATGAAGTGTTTGTGACAAATAAGCATACTTGCATCTCGCCTTCATCCTGTTGACTCCTCTTCTGTGCAATTGTCCTTAACAAAGCCTTCCCTTCTTCTTTAGTCTGAAAGAAGACAGATCATCATGATTAACATACTGGAGCACTATAACAGCATGACGGTTGCAGAAATTAAATCTGATATCCATGTCCGCAATTCCCCTACCAAAATTACCCAAAATAATATTACAATCATGGTGACAACTTTCATTAACATTTCAAAATGACATTATATTTAAAGAACAGACAAATACTGGCATGCATAAAAAGAAGGCAACATGTGTAGACATTAAGTGCAGGACATAAAGGTAAACTCTGCATAAACCAGTTTGATATGTTCCATTATCCGTGCATTAACGAGATGTATAAACTTTAGTAAAATGCCCACTAGATAATAAAATTATATTCATAAAATGAAAGTGCATTTTTAAATAAATTTTATACATCTGCATAAACCGTTTGTTGACAATCACACACATAGCAACAGCATGAAACTTGGAAGGCATATCTAACACGTTTAACACGGACACTGTGGAATCTATACACAGAAACGTATCGCCAAACAGAACAGATACTGCAGTTATGGATTCAAATCTTCTAAGATGTCAAACTGTGTTACTGGGTGAGTGGTTGCCAATGTTTCAAAGGACTGTAGTGTCTTCATCCAATCTTCTAGGCAGCTTGATCCTTTAAGATGAAGGTACAGTACATAGTCCTTAGAAATTCTGGGAACTAATTACCCCATCACATTGTGTCACATCACAGAAGACTTCAGTCCTCAGCAACACCACTATGAGTACCTCAAATATTCATGTAAAGAAATACCAACTTGATGCACAACTAATTCTTACTATAGTTCGTCAACCTCTACGTGTTTCAGCTGTATCTATGCCCATCATCAGGAGGTACAACCATACATATATAACAATTGGTACTTATTATTCTTTTTAGATGACTGTCTGTTGTGCTGGTTGGATTGGAAATCCAACCAGCACAACAGACAATCATCTACTGAGATGTCACTAGCTATTTACCAGATGCAAATAACAATTCAGAAGACAACTATGAAACATAAAATCAGGTGAACTATGTAATCAGGTCAAGAAAAATAAGGTGCAAATATCATGAAAACATAAAACCTGGGAACATAAGATCTGGGAAAGTGGAATGTTGTTATTGTGGGCATTTGGCCAGAACAACACAAAACATATGTAAAATCCAAGAAAATGCAAACTGTGGGAATGTAAAGTTGGAGTTTTACTGTAACTTCTTGAATATTTCCTACCAAACTTCCTGTTGCTGTACTACACCTACCTCTTCAAACTCCAGACACTTTTGTGCAAACTGATAGGCATCATCCACCTTATTTCTCTTGACATAATAGTTGGCCAAATACTTGTATGCCTGGCTCATTTCACTTTTATCTGAGCGAGGCTCATTCTCTGTCACATATTCTGTGAATGCAGCTGCTGCATGATTGAACTCATCCAGTTTATCATATAACCTGCAAAAGAGAATGTGTACAAATTGAAATTGCATCACAAACTTATAAAACCTGGCAGAAGACCAGTATGAAGGAAGGATACTATGTTTCGAATATTTTTAAAAAAAGTTCAACTCCATGAAGCCCTATTTATAAGACAGACCTTTACAGGGCCTTAAGACTAAGGTCACACATGGTACAACAGTAAAGATCTATGACTGATGCTATCATGCACGTATGGTTTTGTGCTTAAACCAATTCTAACTGCTCTCTGTTAGTATATTGTGTAATTTGTGTTATTCTATGCTGTCACTGAGCAGCATGAGCAAAAGATCAAGTATGATTTCAAATCTGGGGCAAACAGCTACAGAAACACATAAAATTCTTAAAACTGTTAATGAAAATAATAAACATAAGTCAGCAGCCATCAAATGCATAAAATCCAGACACAGTTGCAAAAGTTTGTCAATTGGTGGTCAGAGATTGTGAAATGACCACAAAATTGGTGGCGGATCAACTGCACATTAACCAGGATATTCATCAGATTCTCCATGAATATTTGTGAATGAGGAACATCTATATTAAGTTTGCTGCACACTGTCTTACAGATAAGCTGATTCTTCCAAGACAGAGAAGCACCTACTGGTCAACCATGGTTTGGAGCAGTTTAGCCACCCATTTTATTCACTTGACTTTGTAACAGCCAGCTTTTTCTGTTCCCTAAAATAAAAAGTGCCCTCAAAGGAAGAACACTTCAAAATTGAGTACATCATGTGGAACACAGCCATCAAGTGAAACACAATTCCTTTGGACACCTCTGAGGAATGGTTCATGCAACTTTCAGATAGAAACAAGAAGTCTGTTGCACTTGAACAAGTTTACTTTGAAGGAAAACACAAAAATTTTAATTTATTTCATGCGTCTCTGTTCTTACAACATCAATCATAGACTTTATTATTTGACCATATACAGAGACTTTTTGAACAGTATTTACAGTTCCATGCATATTTATAAATAATCAACAGAACAGTAACATATCAGCCATGATATACTGCTCTGTGCAACTCAAAACTTTATTTGTTCATACAACATAAAAAGGCAATCATGAAACCATACTTAAACTGAAATTAGATGTATCTGATGCATTACTTTGCAAGTTTAAGAAGTGCTGTCCCTTCAATATCACCAACACTACGTGCCTTGTAGTAGCATTTCAGAGCATCCTGTATCTTTTCCAGTTTCTCATATGTTTCTCCAAGAGCAATAAGCATGCGACTATCATTTGGTCGCAACTGCTGGGCCTGTTTGTAGTAATATAAGCAGTAGAAGAACATTTTCAGTATCTCGTATGTTTGGCCAAGTCCATACCATGCTCGGTAGTCTCTTCTGTTCACCTCTTATAAAAGTCGAAGATATCAAATTAAAACTCTACCATGACAGCAGACAGATATTACATGAAATGTACAAGGTGAGTCTAAGGTCAGTTAGCCAAAAACAATAATAATTTTGATACCACTATGGATTTGGAACAGTCAATTTGCAGAACAGTATTTCAGCAAGTATGACAGAAACTTAAAATGTATTTTAGTGTACACTGTACTAACCAGTCAACTGACTTTGCAGTCACTCTATAGCTTTACTTGAAGAAGAAAAAAGTGAAAACTAGCCATGCAATCTAGGCCTTTTGTTTTATAACCTGCAAGAACATTTTACTACCTAAGACAACTTCATACAATATTAACTACTCTGACAGCTGTCAAGAATAGAAGAGATAAAAAGCATCCTTAGAGACGTTCATGAAGCACAGTCCTTCTTCAGAAGCTGTTAGTTACTTAGCTAACCAAGAAATTCCCTTTTCTGGAATCTGAAGGTGTATTACCATTTTCACATAGATGAATCCTGTCCACACTCTCGGACCCTACATCCACTGGAATACTATCCTCCCATTCATGACCTAAGTCTCCCCAAGTGATCATGCCTCTTCAGGTTCTACAGTCAAAATGCTAGACACATATCTTATCTCTTGCATGTGTGCTGGAACAGCAAAGTCAGTATAGTGATTGGCTACTGATTGTTTGATAAAGGTATCATGGTTCAAAATCCTGGAGGGAGAAGAAATTTTCTCTTCTCCAAAGCACCCACCCAGACTCGTATTCAATGGGAAATGGGGGCTCTTTCTCAAGGGGACAAAGCGGCCAAGTTGTGAAAGTGACCACTAACCTCCATTGAGTGGTTAAGAATGAGGACATCTAGACCTATTTTCCCCCCACACACCTTAATGGAGCAAGTAAGGACAATTTTACTTTTTACCATACGTGTTATATGCTCTATACGCTCTACGTATTCTCACCTCCCTAGACTTCTTCTCCCTACTATTACATAAAGTGTGCCAATTATAACATTCCTCATTATGTTATTTCCTCTGAATTCCTGCTACCACCAATTTCTCATATTCCCCATTTTCCCCTCTGCACCCCGTTCTCAGACACCTTCAATTTAAGTCCTTCCTGCCCACATAAATGAAAAGGTAGCATAACAGTTCTGTACATTTTAATATTGATGTTTATAGACACAAGATGATAATACAAAAAAGATACTTAAATGAATGGCAACAAGCATTCCTCACACTTCACCTGCTCGCAATTTCTTCGTGAATAAAAATTAAATCCCAGCATTTGCACTTTGCCATATTTTCAGGATTTATTAGCTACCTTGTTCTAAATACTTCTATAACAGCATACAATTGCACTAAAATAAGATACTTGTTTTCCAAACTAAATCTTTTTGAAGCTGTATACTTCACTGGTTGTGACATCTGTTAAATGACTGCAAATCCATATATACTGTACAGCTAACCACAGTGCACAAGGTTGGAAACTGTCCTGTACTTAATCAAAAAAAGAAAATTTCCTACATAAACCACAACTTACATTTACTGCTATTTTCACAAAAATAAAGTACACCAGTGGCTTCACAAACTAACGGCATGGAGCAGAATCCTTCAAAAGCTAACACGCTCTCAGACACTTCAGAACTTCGTCACATTTTATGGAACTTGAACATTCATTACTGTGTTCATAGCAGCCAAACGTGCATACCCATCCTGAGCAAGATACATCCAGTCTGCACCCACCCACCCACCCACCTACCCACCCTATGCTTTTCACATCTGTTCTAATATTATCCCACCATTTGTGAAATGTCTGCCAAGTGTTGCAACAATGGGTCTGACAATCAGAAACCAGAAGGAATATTCCATGGATTATTTTAAAGTCACTGCAAGCTTCTGAGATAAGTTAATGATGTTAACACTTGGAACCTCATGTTTAACTCCATAACTGAAGCTTCAAACTTCTGTAACAATGTGCATTTACAATTACATATTATAAACTGTTTCACAGCCTGCATTTAATTTCTTCAGTCTGATAACCCTTCGATAACTATACCGGTACTCAGGAAGTACAAATTTATGTTTCTCACACAAGGCACCTGTATGACAAAACCATATCAGTACACAGCATACAAACTGGATAATAAAATGATGGTTCTCATTCCAAGTAATGAGAAAATAATGGGTTACTTAGTATTCACAAGGCAGTTAAAACTGTAAAAATACAATGGGAGAGTCAGGCATCTCAGGCAGTTACGACAAGGAATGCACACAAACTTTTGATGGGAAAACCTACTGGAAGACTAAACCTGGAAGGTCAAGCAGATGGAAATGTAATAAAACAATACAATACAATAAATATCTGAGGCAGATGGAACTGTGTCACACCTGCATCTAACAGCAGGCTTTAGTTGCAGCACTGATGCAGGCACTGTTACAACACTATTTATGCAGACATTACTCACAGCCTGTTTATGACTTTAGAAGAACCAACCTAAGGCTTGTCTGTAGCTCTGTATTGCTGCATTTGTGTTCTTCATCTCCATAAACTCATGACCCATAAGAGTCCAAGCTGACAAATAATGAGGGTTCAGTTTAAGTGCTCTTTGGAAGTACAGCACAGCTTTCTGATGTTCTGATCTCAAACTGTAGTAGTTCCCTGCAATAAGAAAGCACAAATGAAAAATGTAACAGGCAACTATGAAATTCAAAAACATAAAAGTACTGTTGTACTTAACTCATGGTTTCCTCTTAAACCCTAAACCATATATACATTAAATAAAACCATTCTTTCACTCAGCACAACTGTTTTTTCCAGCATATAGTAATCTGCTACATGTATCAACCCCTCCCAGTCATCTTCAGGCCAGGTCGATTGTCAGTATTGAAAAGTATAGAGAATACGGAATGCCAGACTCCCTTGGAATTCCAGGTTTGTAATATATATTTAGGTTATGAAATTACATACATTTAAAGGGCATGCAGTGGTGCAGTTGGTTGAGGAACTGTGCTACAAGCCAGAAGGTCATGGGTTCAATTCCCAATGGCGTCAATGGAATTTTTCATTGACATAATCCTTCCGGCCACAATAAGGCCCTGTGGTTGACTCAGCCTCTAACAAAAATGAGTACCAGGAATATTTCCTGGGGCGTAAAGGCGGCTGGTGCATACGGCTGACAACCTTACCATCTTCATGTGCCAACTGTCTTGAAATCTGGAAGCCTCAACCTCCCGGAACCCTCGTGGCCTGTCCAGGCATGTAATGGGATTATTCTATCTTTTTAAGTAAATTTAAAAGTTATTTAACCTCATAATATCTAAATACATAATATCACAAACCTGAGATCCCAAGGTAGTCTGGCACAGGATGTTTTGTGTATTTTTTAAATTCTAACAATCAAACGTGCCTGAAGATGCATAGAAATGGTCAAAACATGTAACAAGCCATATTTTAATAAAAACATGGTTATGCCAACAAATGAGTGACCATATTTATTGCATGTATTAGTTACTAATAAAGCACTTCAGAACTAACATAAATCATATTTTCTGTAAATGCCAGTATTTCAAACTGTGTGTTAGGAATGGTCTATTTTAAAATACTATCCAAGCACGTGCATGGAAGAACTAAGGAAAATCTTAAAAAAACCCCAATTAGGACAGCTAGCTTCTGGATTACTTTTTTCCTCAGTGGTTTATTTTGTGAAACTTTCCATATCTGGAATACACATCATAAATGGTAGATGAATGAATATGAGTATGGCACATTTGTGGAATCACAAAGACAGGGATAAACTGAAGGACTTAGATAAAAAACCACCATGTACTAGTTCCTGAATCAAACCTTGGATCTCTCAAATAATAAGCAAGTATACCAAATCAAATCACTTGGAATTTATAAGCAACAAACAAAAAGCTGAAAACAGGATTCATGACTGAGGGTTGCTGGTATCATCATCTGATAACCTGCACTGTGGCAAGCCATGAATTTGTGTGTCTGGAAAACTGACACACAAAGACAGGTTCTGAGCACAGGCATTTCTGACAGTATTAGCAAACACTGCTGGCAAGATGGTTGTCCAAGCAAATGACTGCAGAAAAGGCACTGCATATCAGACCTAACTTTGAAACTACTTGATAACAGAATGACTACAAAGGAAGGTGTCACTGATGGAATTTTGGATTCAGAAGTCACTCTCTCCCTCAAGTTCCTGGACCATGCAGACCACTGCAGCACAACATTCCAGCACCTGAAGTAAGCCATCCAGATGAAACGTCCCGACTTATCCTTCTGCATGATACCACCTACCCTATAAGCCCACACCTACGTGAATGACTTGTCCATCCACTCCATGGCACACATTGTGGACATAATGACTTTCACCTCTGCATAATAATGATGAAGCATGTCAAATGAAAAGTCTTTTGACATGATAACAAAGTGAAACTGAGATGCAATGGTAGATGTGAACAAACAGCTGCCAGCAATTCCTCAGAAAAGTCACATTTATTTATTTACTTACCAACTTACAAGTGCAATGGGCTTATATTTTAAATAACTGGCTTCTCAAATGTGATACTATGTTGTATAGTAGACATACACCATTGTGACACAAGCAACTCCTGCCTCCATCATCAGGATCAATGAATGGAAAGAGAAGATACCTCTCAAATGATGATACTTATCTATCACACTTCATATCTCAGAAGACACTATTATTATCACCACTGTAAGAACACCAGACCTCAAGTTATACTTTGTAACCATCTCAATAAACAGATGAATAGGTTATTTACCCACATCAGTCCCCATGTGGTAAATCGGGCAGTGAAATTATCATGTGGCTGAAATGTGAAGGGGTCTATTTAAGCCAATGTCTATTACAGAGATGACATATCAGCCAAAATACACTGGGTATCATTGGGACATTTTTTTCTTTTAGTAGGAATGGATATCTTACTGTAATACATAACACATAACACAACAACATGCTATTTGCCTCTCTCAGATGCCTGATGTTTGAATAGTGCAGATTCCACTCTCAGGTCTTGCATTACACAGTACAGATTATATTGTACTATCAACTCACCCACAACACAACATGTCTCAACACGGTACTTGTCTATCTCACATGCCAGATGTGCAAGATGTGCCAATTCCACTCTCAACTCTTTCACATACAGGAGATTTGAGTATGTATCCAAATTATCCAATCGGAATGGGTCACACAGCTGCAGCTGTTGGAATGTGTTTATTGCTGTATCCACATCTGAACACAACACACAAATTACTTAACTGAGGGGATGAAACATGATAATCAAAACAAAAGTCAAAAGTATATTTTCGCTCATGAAACAGCAATATGTCCTAACCCAACAGAACACAATTTTACAGGAGAAAGAAAAACCTGACCGATCCTTAATAGACTGACTAACACTTAAGCATGTTATATTTTTACAAAAACATAAAGACAAGCAATTTTTTTTGGATATAATTTTTTTACAGAAGGTGAGTATGTAACCCTATCATCTGGTAAGGCAAGAACTTCAGTTTGACAAATTGTGTGGGTTATGACAAACTGTCATTTCATGAGCACTATATGGGTAACACAAGCATTCCATCTGTTCTGTTCACTAATCAACATACCCAATTCATGCAAACTTACAGCACTAAAAAAACCAGGTATTCACTGCAGCAGCAACATAGTCATTTCTGAGATATTTCTCATATGAAAACGAAAAATGTGTAGACATCAATTACAGAACAGCAACCGAATTCTTCCCTTAGCTGTTTCTGTAATCAACAGCAACATAATAAAAACTATCTCTATGGTACAGTACCATTATGAAGCTGAAGTACTCAGCACATCCACAAATTTCTTCATTAATGGAACCCATAGTTTCACTGTTGTCTTCAAAAAACCACTCCAGTGTGAACCATCCTCAGCAAGCTGAATCAAGTTCACATTCTTATACCCTATTGCACAAAGATCTGTCTTAATATTATTATCCTCAGTACCCCAAGGTTCATGTCAACAATTTTCATTCCACGTAGGTATCTTACATACTCCATTCATATCACAAGAACTAGATTGTAATTAATAACTGTATTGGACTACCTCTTCTATTATGGAAAGCAATTGCAGTCTGAGCTATAAGGTAAGTACTCTTCTGAAACCCATGTTGCTTAAGGGAAAAGTAAATATTCAAAGCATCCTCATTCAGTTGCAGTTCCAGGAACGTATGGCCAAGGAAGAAGTGTTTCATCCAGTGATCAGGTAATACAAGTGAAACAAGCTGGAACAATGCATAAATAATCCTAAACTTAGTTCAATAATTCACAATATGAACATGTCATTTAACACTGACAAACCCACTTGTACTTTTGTAACTGCATTGCCAAGCAACAATCTTAATCACCACCACGATGTCCCCACTTGTTATACAAACAATATTGCACACTGCAAAGGGCTACTTCTGAGTGTAGGAGAATGCAGTGCAAATCATTCACATAATTAACTCGGTCTTGTAACAATGTGACACGACGACATGCATTTATCAAGATGAGGTAATCTGACTATATGAAACATTAACTGGTTATACACATCAAAAACAACACTTTTTATTAGTTCTTGTTCATTTTACTCCAAACCAGTCAGTTCATTATCAAGGGGTCCATATTTAAGACAATAATATTAAAATGAGAAAATTTAAGCTTAAATCTAGCATATCTAAAAACAGAACCCATGAAAACAAATCAAATGGTACAATATATACAGGATACAGTAAAACAAGTAACAGCCAGTCAAATATACTGTATCTGACAAATGGTTATAATCAATTACACTCACAATACAACAATCATTCATTCATTAGTATTCAGCCTTGAAGGCCGGGCTTGGCAGGAACCAGAGCCCAGTCATGTGACTGGTATGGCTCTGGCACACTGCATCCTAGGCAAGTTCTTGGGGGTAGTTTGCCATTGCTTTCCCCCGTCTTCAGACGTTCCCACTTTAGCCGCCAGGTGCCTCCGTCCGCAACGACACAAGAGATCCTAGCAGCGAAAGGTGGAAATGTGGGCGAGAACGATGTCCGGTAGTAATTTTGCCTAAATTCCGACTTCCACGTAAATTTAGGGATCTTTTATATGCCACAAATCTACGACATGGGACCAACGGCTTTACTTCCCCTCCGAAGGAAGGCGTGCTGAGGATTTTTTCGCCATAAAAATCCGA
>Ga0123355_10004032_pt1 | contig 21284 bp, 19 predicted proteins | sample TergutEmb28metaG_3_FD_89872 | JGI IMG/M metagenome (GOLD analysis project Ga0123355, IMG submission 89872) | Embiratermes neotenicus P1 segment gut microbial communities from Petit-Saut dam, French Guiana - Emb289 P1 | ecosystem: Host-associated > Arthropoda: Insects > Digestive system > Gut ...
CTGGCTACAGAAGTGATGTATAAAGAAGCGAAAAACGAACCCACAGCAGATACGCTTAACTTGCAAGTGCCTGATGTACCTATATTTGGTGTTAAAGAATCCGTTTTTCCATTTAATATGTTCCATGAAGTTGACCCGGTATTGGGGCCGGAGATGCGTAGCACAGGTGAGGTTTTGGGTTTAGCCAACAGTTTTGGTGCATCTTTTGCTTTAGCTCAAGAAGGGGCCAAATGCCCGCTTCCTGATTCCGGTACCGTGCTATTATCTGTTGCTGAAGTTCATTTGCGTCATCTTCCTGCTATTGCCGCTACATTCCAGCTGCTTGATTTTGATATTATTGCTACAGATAAGACATATAAACATCTGCAAAAGCTTGGTATCAAATGCCAGCTGGTTCATGATGTGCTTAAAGATGGCGAACGGGTCACCGAGTTGATTATGAACGGCACGATATCCATGGTAGTGAATACACCCGGCACTTCCCTTTCTGATATGGGATTTGACATCCGGCGGGCGGCTATTCGCAAATCCATCCCTATGCTGACTACTATTGAGGCGGCCCGGACGGCTTGCTTGGGTATTACGGCTATGCGGAATAAGAAGGATGGCGTGCGGAGTTTACAGGATTATCATCTGTAACCCGTCACACATCATGTATCTTTGACCGCAATATAAAAAATCCGTAAACCCGTATAGAATACGAAAAAAACGCAACTTCATATTGCGGTCACAAAATGTATCTATTGACCGAATAAAACGCTATTGCGGACAGTCAAGCAAAATGACACTAAAAACCCCTAAACCCAGTTTAACTAAGGTTTAAGGGTTTATTTTTTATATTACTAATGAAAGGGAAGAGGAAAACATTGCGGACACAATAAATTCAATTATAATTCTATAATTTGCCATGCTGTTACCTTCTAAATTTTCGTATTACTCCTAAAATCATTTTTTTGTCTGTTAAACTGCATGTTTTATAGATATCCAAAAGTTCTCTTTCTTCCGTAGACAGGCCATCAGGGCTGTCTCTAACTTTTGATATATATAAAGAAGTATTGAAAAAATCAAAAACAGATATATCAAAATAACCTTTTAGAGTCTCCAAAATGTGTAGTGGTATTTCTTTTTCATCAAGCATTTTACCTGTCTCAAGATCATTATAATCAGCAATATCAATTGATAATAACAATGCCATTCCGTGTTTAGTTATATCTTTTAGTTCTCTCAAATATTTTAGGTTACTCGTAAAAATACTGTAATTATTTATCATTTTAACTCGTGTTTTATTTTTACCGTTTATCCATTCCTCTCTAATGTTATAAACATTCTGTATAACTGAAAGTAATGAATTTGAAGGAAGGTCTTTTTGTGCTTCAATTTTTGAAACATGCGCATGAGTGATTTTGAGTTTTTCGCCAAACTCTTTTTGTGTAAGTTCATAAAAATTACGAATAGTTTTTATCCTTCCCCCTAATGAAACATCTCTCATTAGAGTATCTGTATAATCTTGAAGTTCTAAGCGCTTCTTATCTTCATCATGTAAATAGCCTTTCATAGTCGGCCTCCCATATCAATGTAATAATCCCAAATAAAACTCTTGACAATGTAATAATATTAAATTAAAATAATATAAACTTAATTTTATTACATTATTTAAACTTTATTATATTCTGTGAGAGGAGATTATGCAATGGATAGGACTAACCCATTAGGCAGAGAAATTACTAGAAGCCTTTATATGTTGGGGAAGAATCAAAAATGGCTTGCTGGTGAAATTGGTATCACTGAGGGTATGATTTCCAGTATTGTTACAGGACGCTCCAGACCTTCACAAAAAACGCTGTTGAAACTTTCAAAGACACTTCCTTTGAGTGCAGAAAAATTAGTGGAGTGCCTTTTCGGTAGTGTGTAAATGGGGTGGATATAAATTGATTTGGTTAACAACTAAGAAGGCGGCTGAATTAATGGGCGTTACCGAACGTTCTATACGCCGTAATATCAAGCAATACTCCGTTTGTACTGTTGAAGGTGTAGGTGGCAATGGAGGAATTAAGTACAAAATTACTTTATCCAGCCTACCACAAGCTGCCCAAGACCGCTACCACGGCATACAAGAAGAAAAAAGCTTGGACATCCGCTTATCTCTAACAGATGCACAGCGTTCCGCAGTAGATCATAAGGAAATCGTAATATACGAGTACCGTAAATTTAAGTCTACATACCCAAAAGCCGATAAGCTCCAAGCATTTTTACGACAGTACAACGAAAATAATCCAGATTCCCAGATTACTAAACGCCAGTTAAACCATTGGGAAAAACTCTATAAACGTGACGGCGTGGCCGGGCTGGTAGACAGGCGTGGAGGTTATAACAAAGGGCAGAGCAATATACCAAAGAAAGCCCATGACATTTTCTTGGCCTATTGGCTACAGGAAAAAGGAACAAAAGACGGCGGCCCTTCGGTGGCTTCGTGTTACCGATATACTCAACTAGCCTTGCCAGATATAGACATCCCAAGCATATCGGCGTTCCAGCGTCTGGCAAAAAGCGTGGATTATCCTACAAAAGTTTATCACCGTGAAGGGGTAAAAGCCTTTAATGATAAGTGTATGCCATATCTGCCTTTTGATTATCGCTCCATACAATCAAATGACCAATGGGTAGCAGATAACCATATATTTGACGTGCTGGTGAGGTTCCCGGATGGTAGCGTTGGCAGACCGTGGGTTATAGGTTGGACAGATAGGCGATCCCGATATGTAGTTTCTCATTTGGTTGTTAAGCAGACACCTAATGCAAACGATATACTAGAAGCTTTCGCACAAGGGATTGATATATGTGGAATCCCTAATAACATACTCATAGACAATGGCAAAGACTACACCGTCAAGGATATGTTTAATAATCAGGATTTTGTATATTCAATTGCTAATCAAATGTCTATATCAGTCACAAACGCTACCCCATACAACGCAAAAGCGAAGCCAATTGAGCGGTTTTTCCGAACATTAGAAGAAAGTTATTGTATACACCTTTCGTCTTATATTGGCTCAAATCCAAAGAAACGTCCGGAAAGGCTAAAGAAGCCTAATGCAAAGTTAGAAGCTGAGGCAATGCCTTACAATGAGTTTGTAACTTTCATTAAAAATTCAATTGAAGTTTTCAACGGTACGCAACATTCCGGTGAAGGAATGGCTGGAAAAACCCCACAACAAGTATATCATGAAAATTTCATTATACCTATGAAGGTTGTTGATCCTGATGTTTTGGATATGTACCTTAAGCGTACATCAACAAAGCCTTTAAAAGTGGGACGAAATGGGATAAAAGTGCCGGAATTAGAGCAGTATTATGATTCTGATGATCTTTTCCCATACCAAGGACAAAAGATTTATGCAAAGTATAGCACTTCTGATGTAAGAAGGATTCGGTGCTACACTACAGACAATAAATTTATCTGCATAGCTTCAAGCATTGAACTGGCAAGCCTTGACCAAGAAATTACAGCAAACAATTTACGGGAACTCAACCGTAAAAAGAAAGAACGCAGAAAAGCAGTAAGGGAAGGCAAGCCCGGTGTAGAGGTCTATTCTATGGAACAGCTTATTACAGAACAGGTTGAGCAGAATATCCCGCTACAAAAACCAGATTTAAGGCTATTACCTACTATGCCTACAATAAATTCATCACACCATAAGGAGGCCAAAGCGATTAAAGGGGCAGAGCAGCGGCAAAAGGTTAAAGATACCATCACCCCTACAAAAACCAGAAGCCGCCGTGAGATAAGCGAGGCATTATTCCGTCAAATGACGTAAGGAGGTTAAAAATGAATGGTTTAAGGGTTGTAAAAGAGGATTACATATCGGATGTAAGAGATCAGCTTACCCGATATATAACTCTCGAAAAAGCAAAACAGAGCCAAATTGCCCAAGGTACAGGCGTATCAAAGACTGCCATATCTTTATTCCTTAAGGGCACGTACACAGGCAACAACGAGGAATTAGCCCAAAAAATTGAGCAGTATATACACATGGGGCTGGCCCGCAAAACTATTATCAAAGAACCTGATATTTGCTTATCCGTAGGCAACACAAAGGATATTTTGCAAAAAGCCAAGATAGCCCATATGAATAATAACATCCTTCTGATTCATGGGCCAGCCGGATGCGGAAAGACCACCGCACTAAAGTATTACACAAAGCATAATAACGGCGTTATCTTCGTAGAAGCAGATGTAACCGTCAATTCTCCCCGCAGTATCATTATGCTAATTCTTGCTACTATGGATGAAGATACAAAAGGGACAACTGCCGTCATGATGCAACGGCTCATAAGACGGCTAACCGACACTAATAGGCTAATTATCATTGATGAAGCCCAGCACCTCACTACAAAGGCCTTTGATGCTATCCGGGCTATAAACGACAAAGCCCATGTTGGTATTGTGTATGCTGGGAATCCAGAAATTTTAAAGCGGATGTATGGACGACAGGAAGAAGAACTAGACCAGTTATACAGCCGGGTTACTTACAAATGCGCTTTGAAAAACAGCCATTCTAAAGAGGATATCGCAGGCATATACAGTGGTTTTAGTTTTAACAACGAATGCTTAAAATCTCTCCAACAAATCTCTAAACGCAAAGGCGGCCTGCGGGTGATGGTTAACCAATGCAAGATTGCTCAAAATCTTGCAGTTGCCTTTCAAGAAGAATTTAACCCAGAACACCTTATAGTTGCTGCTGCTGAAATGGGTATAGGAGGTTGGAGATGAAGCGGCTACAAAAAAGACGGCTGTTGCGGGAACAACAAACCGTCCAGGTGAGCTTACATAATTGCCATTCATAGGCTCACCGCCATTATATCACTGATACAAGATTTATTAAAGGTAACCATTAAAATGCATATTATGAGCGATAGAAAGGCGGTATCTCATGAAAAATAGAAAAAATAGAAGAGGGAAAAATCCTAATAGAAGACCCGCAGACATTAGTACAAAGGTAATCTCAGGTGAAGAAAGATCATTCTCCCATCGTTATGATGAATTATCGGAGGACATGCAACATTTCATATCTGTAATGATAAAAAAGTTATCTGAAAAACGTGATATCAGCGGCGACATGATGCTACTCGAATTTTTTAATGATTTGCCGGATGATATGCAATATTATATTATTCACGTAACTATAGCGTTGTGTACTGTCATGGAGAATAGAAAAGAGGGGAAAAAGGGATTAGCCCAACGTGCGTTAGGTTCTGCTTTCAAATACTTTCCATCACCCGAAAGGGAAAAACAGGAAGCGAAATGGTTTTGAAATGAATAGAGAAAATTTACTAGATGAAATGGTGCCTGATGATGTCCCAGAGCCATTTAAAAGACTTGCCGGAATAATTGGTGTAAAAGCAGTATACACCCTAATAACTCTGCTAGGAGGCCAAAGAATCTATATTTTAAAGCCAGATGCTTTTTTTAAGGAAGCCGTTAGACAGAGGATCATACAAGACGCAGAAAAAGGCAGTTGCACACATCAAAATTTGGCCGATAAATACGATATAAGCTGTAAAACCGTAGGCCGATACTTGCGGGATGCGAACACCAAAAAACCGATATGAGCATTTGCCATATCGGTTTTTTGGTGAAAGGAGATATCATGTCAAAAGATAGTTTGGTTTTGAGTTATATTACACTTTCTACACAGCTATTGCAAAGGACATTATGAGCATAAATGTCTCTGTTAATGCCTGTTATAGCATGATAAAGTTGATAAAATCACTACTTAAAAGAAAGGGAGTATATCATGTCAACAGTTAATTCAATAACAAGGCTTGGGGATGTAATCGTCCCAAGTGTATTTACAGACTATTTTATACAGCGAACCATGGAAAGATCAGTATTGATGCAATCTGGAATATTGTGCAATACTGAGCAGTTTGACAGCTTAGCAAAAGGGCCAAGTGAAGTTATAAATATGCCCTATTGGGATGATCTAGTAGGAGATAGTCAAACAATAGCGGATGATACTTTCTTCACCCCTGAAAGCATCAATGCTGACTATGACGTTGCTGTCAAACATGGCAGGGGGAAAGCGTGGGGAGCCAATGGTTTATCCGCACAAATGTCCGGTGCTGATCCGTTGGGAGCAATTGCCGACCTTGCGGGGGATTATTGGCAAAGAGAGTTTCAAAAGGTATTGCTTGCCACACTTAAAGGCGTTTTTAATTCCGATACCATGTCCGAAAAGGTTCACGATATAAGCCAAAAAAGCGGAAAAGAAGCATATATCAATGGACATTCATTTATCGACGCTACGCAAATCATGGGGGATGCCAAGGAATATTTAAGTGGTGTAATGATGCATTCCGCAGTAGAAGCTTACATAGCCAAAAGAGAATTAATCGAATATGTACAGGAATCAGCACAATCACCTCGTGTACCTGTATTTATGAATAAGCGGGTAATTGTAAGCGATTCTATGCCTTTTGATACCAGCACAAAAATAGGTACAGTTTATATTTTCGGCAACGGAGCAATTGCGCTGGGCAATGGAAGTCATAGCCGGATGATTGAAACCGAAATAGTTAGGGACGGCCTGGCCACTTCCGGCGAGGATATTCTTGTTACACGCAGGGTATTCATTCTTCACCCAAGAGGGGTAAAGTGGACTAATAATCATAAGGCCGGGACATTTCCGGAATTGGCAGAAATGGAAAACGGAGAAAACTGGGAGCGGGCATATGAGCCTAAAGCAATCCGTATTGTAAAATTTGTCTTCAAAGTCGAGTAGTTTAAACTCAGTTTATAAGCCGTTTAAATGACTTGTAAACTCGTTAAACTTGAAAGGTTGATTTGATAGTGCTGATTGATAAATCGAAAATCAAAGCGGATCAAATGGGCGATACATATTATAGGGTCGCTGATTTACTTGGATTAGATGATGCAATACGCCTGTCAGAAATCCTTGCCGGACAGCAAATCAAATTCAAATTAAGCTATGACTTGGATAATGACTATCCACAAATAGTTGAATGCATTGGCAAAGTTAAAACAAAGGTACTGGCCCGTGCCTTTAGTGGTGAAAATGTATATTTTTCAAGCTTAAAAAAGGCACTTAAAACGCAAATACATACCGAAATACGCAAACAGTTTACAGGATATAACTACAAAGAACTAGCTTTAAAATATGGATATACAGAAAGAAATATACGAATAATTGTATCATCACAATAGTGTTATTATCTAAACCATAAATGAAAGGACAATTTATATGTTAAAAGATGCATTGTTACAGCTGGGACTATCGGAAGATCAGGCCGAAAAGGCTTTAGGGCTTCATACTGAAGCGATAAAGGATTATGTGCCGAAGTCACAACTTGAAGAGGCTACGTCCCAAGTTGCGGAACAGGCTGCCAATCAGATTGCTGCTTACAAACTGGATAGCGCACTCAACTTACAACTTATGAAGTCTGGAGTTAAAGATACAACGATTATAAAACATCTGCTTGATTTGTCGCAAATCAGCTTAGATGGAGATAGTATAACAGGCTTGGATAATCAGATTGAAGGATTGAAAGAATCGTATGAATATCTGTTTGAACCATCTATGCCACATTTGTCTGGCCGTGAGCCTAATGGCGGGGGCGGATCACAGAGCACAAGAAACAATCCTTTTAAAAAGGAAACTTTCAACTTAACGGAACAATCCCGGCTTATGCGGGATGATCCAGAACAAGCCGAAAGGCTGAGAAAAGCGGCCCAGGGCAACTAAAAGATAGCAAGGTGATAAAAATATGAATAAAAATCGTAGTCATGGCAAAATAGATCGATTGCCTTATAATTTGCGTTTACAGGTAGAAAGAAGGCTTATAAATGGTGATACATATAGGGAAATATCAGAATGGTTAAAAGGTATAGGACACGATATTAGCTTAATGAGTGTTTTCCGCTACGGTAAACCGTTTTTAAAAAGATGGGAGGCTGTTAAAAATGCAAAGTTAACAGCGGAAGTATTAATACAAAGGAAATAAGAATCATCCACGCCGCAGTAGCGGCTTTTTTATTTGCCTTAAAAAGTGATTTTTGCATAGTATTTGTACCGATTTGAAAATGGAAAAACCCGTGACAAACTATTCATGGATTAACGCTTTTGTCCGGGTAATCTCACCATAAGATACATATTGCTTGACGCACAGATACCGCTTGCTTAACCGCTTACATCATCAAAAGGGATAGATAAATTTATTAATTTATATTTTTGCAATAAAAAGGCCGAGATTATCCCGGCCTTTTTTGTTTTTATTATTATTCAACTTTTTCGTATAGCCACTTATCAGTGTAGTAAACTACGATGTCTACATCCTCAACAAATTGATATTCTACATCTACTTCATCCGTGTCTATATCCACATCTGTATCTGCATACCAATCCTCAGCATAACCATCTTGCGACATATCTACTTGAATGCTAACAGCTTGAAATGGCCGCCATATGCTAAACCCTATATCATAATTATTAAAACCTTGGGTAAATGGCTGCGTCCACTGAGTTGCATGAATGTGCTGATAGTATGCTGCCTCATACGCCGGATTACGTGCCTGGGAAGTACCAGCCGAGTTATTTGCGAATACTGCACTTGCGCCTATATTAAGCTGGCTTTGTGTTAGGGTATTTATATTTGATATCAAGATGCCGCCGCCATTATTTTGCGCAATATTGCCAGAGATTTCGCCACTATTCATAGTGAAGCTACCCAAATTATTTATCCCACCGCCAGACGCTACCGTAGTATTTCCACTTATAATACCATTATGCATGATAAAAGCCCCTGCATTATGTACACCTCCACCATCCGTAACTGTTGCCACATTATCTTTTATGACACCGCCAAACATGGTAAATGTGTTACCATTATTATTTACTACTCCACCACCCCAGGCGCCTTGGTTGCCGCTAATAATACCATCGTGCATAGTAAAGGTAGGGCTCCAATTGGTCAAGATAACCCCGCCGCCGCTGCCTACGGCGACATTGCCGGAAATCTCGCCGCCTTCCATAATAAAATCGCCCCATCCTTTAATGATGCCACCACCACCGCCATTGGTGGTGTTATTGCGGATAGCACCACCTCGCATAATAAAAGTGCCCTGGCAGCTAATGCCACCACCACTGCCATGGATATTGCTGGCATCATTTCCGACAATCTCACCGCCTTCCATAACAAATGTTGACCCCATCCGGTTAAATACGCCACCGCCACCATTAGCGTGATTGTTTTCTATTCTTCCGCCAAACATAATAAAATCTTGTGTACTGGCGTTTTCTATTCCGCCACCTGCCCCAAATAGTACAGCCGTGTTACCGCTGATAACGCCACCATGCATATGAAAATTTCCGGTTCTTAAACTACCTGTCCCGTTAGCAACCCCGGCTCCACCGCTCTCGGTGGAAGTATTATCTGATATTTCTCCACCTTTCATTATAAAGTCACCTCTATTTAGCACACCACCGCCAACTCCGGCTGTTGTGTTATCGGTTATATATCCCCCCGTCATGGTAAAAGTGCCCAAATTAAATACACCGGCACCACCTGTATTATTATTGACCATTTCAGTTATATTTCCACTGATAACGCCACCGTGCATATTAATAGTACCTGTCATTTCATTGTGTATACCTGCACCTTGGACATGATGGGTATGGCCAACAATAGCTGTGCCATCCAGTATAGTTAAAGTACCCCCATTGATAATGCCATTACCACGGGTATTGAGTGTACGAGTTATTTCAACATTTTGCAGTGTCAAGTCAACATTTCCACCGACAGTGATTACTTGGAAATTACCGTTTGCAGTAAGTGCATGTATAGCCCCATCCACGCTACGCAAGGTGAGTGTGACACCGTTGGGGATGTTTAGTTGCGCTGGAAATGGATTTAAGGTAATATCTGCCGCAAGTTCTATGATTGTTGGGGTGGTTCCGGCGTTGTTTGCTGCTTGACGCAACGCTTGCTCGGTAGATACGGTGATGATAACCGCTTCAACAAATGCCCCTTCCCATCTGGCAAAAAGTGTAGTATCCGCTGTTGGCATTAGCGTTGCTTCGTCCAAGCGTATTGTGAAATTATAATCTAAATACCAGCCGACAAATGTATAGTCATCCCGCTCTGGGGCACTTGGAAAGCCTGAGCCTACTTTTATTGATGTGTTTTCTACAACATTTATTGGGACAATGGTTATTGGGTTTGTCGGGTTTTCCTGAGTACCGTTAAGCTGAAAATTTAGCGTTCTCAGAGATACCCCTAAACGGCCTGTATAGTTGATATCGTAATTGTTTAATATATAGCCCCAGACACTTGCCTGAGCTTGTGGTGATATATGGGGCAGTGTATTATCCGGCGGTGCAGACACTCCATTGTTTACTCTGTTTCCATAAAACTCCGCATCGGGGCCTATGAAGATACTGCTATAGGCTGTTATCGGAAGCTGTATATTTGGAAGTGCATCATTTGTATAAATCCCGCCTCCGTCACGGTAAGCACGATTATTTGCAATACGTCCACCCGTCATATATAACCCGGTACCTTCAGCTACTTGCCCATTTCTTATCCATATGCCGCCACCACGGCCTTGTATCACACTACTTATTACGCCAGCATTAATTGCCTCGTTATATTCAATGCTTCCTCCACTCATATTCATCCGGTTATTTTCAAAATATTCTCTAAAATGCACACCTCCGCCGTTAGGCGAAGTATTATTTCGTATAGTACCTCCCAACATATTAAAGGTTGCACGAGTTTGCTGGCCAACGCCACGGCCACCTAATGTTATTGCACTAAGATATATCCGTGTCCACCAGCAATTTTCTATTACACTACCGTCCAGCATTGTGAACGTACCGCCGCTACCAACGGATACGCCTCCCGAGTTATTTGTATTATTAACAGCACCTCCGCTGAGAGTAATATTTTTCCCTAACGTAAAATCACCCGACACACCAAAGTGCAACTGCCCATTGTTTGTTTGTGTTATAACTCGCTCATTATCCATTCCAGGTGCTGTCTCTGTACTTACTAATGTGATTTGTCGGCCCGCATTAATTCCTATTCCCCGTCCTTCCCAGCCATCCGGTGCCGCAAAACTATTTTCAATCGGAATGGTTATTGGAAAATTGGCTGGTACTGCATCAATTACACTTCGCAATTCTTCCCACGAAGTTACCCCTTGCTCTGGCAGGCCTAAACGTCCTACATAACCGATATCATAATTATTTAATACGCAACTCCAAATACTGGAGGATGCGGCTGAGATATGTGCCAATCGGTTAAAAGGCGGTGCAGAGGCTCCTTGATCTGATACGTTACCGTAAAATACTGCATTTTCTCCTATATAAATATTTGTAAAAGCAGTATAAGGTACGACCGGAGCCCAGCTTTGAGTTGCAAAAGTCCAAATTGCTCCACCACCTAAGGTCGATCTGTTATTTGTTATACTTCCGCCTGTCATTTTGAAGTTGACATTGGTTTGCGTTGTCCCTGTTACGCCTATTGCTATACCACCACCGTTATGTCCTACTGCCTCATTGCCGGTAATGCTGCCGCTGGTCATATTTATTTGGCTATGTATAGTACCACTTACACCGCCTCCTGAACTGGCTGCATTGTTACGTATTATGCCCCCAGATAAGTTAAGCATAGCAGGAATATCGGATCCATTATTGGCACTAAACATAAACGAAAGCTCTACACCACCGCCATTTACTGCTCCCCTACAGTTTTCTATTATACTTCCATCGTTCATTGTTAAGGTTCCGCCCGGGTTAACCCTCACGCCGCCGGAACGGTTATTATTACCCGGAGTACCACCACTTAAAGTGATATTTGGGCCAAGTGTCAAATTGCCTTCTACCCAAAAGTGTCGCTGATGCGGATTTGTTTGAGTAATCACTCTTACATTGGCCTCTCCGGCTGCTGTATTTGTACTTACTAAAGTAATATCTCTATTTGCAGGCAACATTATTTGATTTCCTTGCGATGTGCCAGACGGTGCCTCAAAGCTGCTTCCAATATAAATCGTAGTCGGTACATTTGCTGGTGCTGCATCAATTGCCGCCCGTAACTCTATCCAAGAATTTACCCCCACTGGCTGTTGCTGCCCTTGCCCCGGCAGGATAATATCTACCGCTGTATTGACAATATTGGCCATGGCGGATAACTGATGCGCTGTGGCATTTGGGTAATTGTAGACGCTTTGGGCTGTTGTTAGGGTTTGTTGTAATGCTTGCCAGCTTGCGGGGGTGAAGTCTGTTTGGGTTAGGGTTGCGGCTTGTTGGATGGCGGTGTTTAGGGTTGTTTTGTGTTCTGGTAGGGGTTGTGGGTCTGTGTATGTATCTAAGATTGTGTTAACTGTGTCTATGAGCAGGTGTGCTGCGCCTTCAAACTCATCTGAGGTGGATTGTGTGTCGTTGTAAATGTGGTTGGATACCGTTAATGCAGATTGTAATACAGATTGAGATAGGGGTGGGGAAAATTCCGGATCGTTAACATAAACTGTCTCAGTAAACGCAACTATCTCTCCCAAAGCGGCTCTTGAAAATGGAAGCGTGATATTAGGCCATATAGAAATGGACAGCTCATGCGAAAAATATTGACCTCGCCCATTATATGCCTGAACAGTAAACCTAGATACTCCGGGTGTCTCTGGCGTACCTGATATTACACCTGTAATCCGGTTAAGCGTTAACCCTCGTGGCAAAAAGTCTCGAATTACACGCCACCTAACTGTTCCACCTGAAGCTACTCGTAACTGACCCCTATATTCTTCTCCAACACGCCCCTCACCTAAACCAATGGGTTGAAACCGCATAGTAGGCTCAAGAGTTGTTAGTACTAAAGGTCTGTATCCAGTATTGATCATCCAGTCAGCAATGGATGGCACAGGTACAGCTCTATCACCATTTCCAAAAAGATTATATATCAAAAATTGAGTGCCATCATGCCTAATCATCACGTAATGAATATAAGTGGTAGCATCACCATAGTATAACAGTATTGAAGCCATTGAATTTATTATTGGCGTATCAACCCCACTTGTAGTCCGCAAAGGTAGCTTTGCAGAGCGTGGATTATAATTCATGTTTTCTAGAAATTCTTCCACCACTATTGGATTTATTCCCAAAGCACCGTGAAGATTAAAACCACCAAGCTGCTCCAACTCACGAATAATCTGCGCAGTCTGAGGCATTCCCCACTCTCCACCACTATAAAACATTGCATTATGGATCGCAAATGCCCCACAACCACTTGATTCACCAGTGCCCTCGGCTCCGATTTCCAAAAGACTCTGCGGTTCATTCCACTGTCCATGGACATATCCTAATATAGGAGAGCTTCTTAATAAACTACTGTTAAATCTGTAACGTTCTTCAATACTAGCACTATCTGTTAATATCCTTGCTATCATGTTAAATAACCGAAAGTACATCATGAGCTCATCATCGCTTAATGCATTTCCCAATCTGTGACGTAGTATATCTTCAAATATTTCATTTAGATCACGGTCGATTGCTGATAATTCCTGAAAATTTCTTGCAAATTCAATTAACCGACGTATTGCATTATAAGCTTCACCTGTCATCCCTGTCTGTCTTACTATACGAGTTATATCAAACCGAGTGAAACTTCCCGAATGTGCATGTGTAAATGGATTATGAATTGGGTCACGGATACCTGACCACACTGGCATATTCAGCGGGACTATTCCTTGCAAAGGAATCAAATCGCCATATAGACCAAACTGTTCTTGACCGCCCAAAGGCTGAATAAACTCCCACGACCCAATAGATTGCCATCTCCCATCACTAAATACAAAAGCATCGCCGACAGAGGCATTGATCCGACGAGAAACACCAATATGCACATTCCTAAATTGCCCTATACTTTCCACGGGGACTGTTGTCACCAAACGTTCTGTATCCAGATAAGTATCCGTAAACACCCGCCACTCACGTACCGTAATCTCCGGCATATATCTTAACTGACCACCAAAATAGTTTTCGTAAACCTGCCTTTCCCGTGCAGAAAACGTTGTCATTACATCTACATTTGAGAAATCTCGTAACTTAGTCAGGAACAAGTTTAATCGATCAATCCTGCTGGCAGGCACTGCCGCCGGATGCATGTTATGAAAGTATCTGAATGTAGAATAGAAAGGCTCCCAACCAGTTCGTGTTTGTATTCTCGCCAATGTGTAAGCCATAGCATAGGGACTATATACACCAAGCTCCATTGCCCGATCATGGTCAATATGCCCAAACACCCTATCTGCATAGCTTCTCATATAAGTTCTATAATCGTTACCACCCTGCCATGCACGAGAATAACCGGCTACCGCCATTCTCTCATTGGTTCTTACATAATAATAATAGATTTTAAATATTACCAACGCCTCAGCTTCAAAAAGCCACCGTTGATTTTCAAAATTATGCGCCATTTCATGTAGAGGTGTTTCGGTCGTATCTGCATTTAAACGCACCATAGCGTGTGCCTGATCAATTGCAACAAGACCCTCACCGGTAGGTTCGGTCGTTTGCCAAAGCATTGGCCAGCCAGCCTCCCCTTCATAGCCCCATGGCAGGCTGCGAGTACTTTCAAGCCGCATTCTTGGTGGCCTTGGCCCGCCTACTAAATCATGCATAATATAATAGGCCCTATTGGTGGCATCCATAAAGCGAGATGCCCTAGCAGGCCCCCACACATCCAGCAAAGCTCTATCAAGAGCAAAATCAACGCTGCTCCGTGAGTGATTTACAAGTGCTTGAGGAGGTAGCGGTAGCCTTACATCTCTATATATTGCAGCACCCTCTGTACCATTTGAAGAATCAAAATAATTAGACCAGAGGAGCACTGCACCACCAGTAGTTAAATTAGAGATCGTATACGTTCCACTTATCGCATGCTCACCTCTACCTGTAGCATCCTCCCATCTCATTTTATTCCAGTCCCAGTATTCTACGATATTCCCCCATTGTTGGGCAACAGGAAAAGTCACGTTAAAAGCGATACTATTTGAAGTTGTACTAACGATGTTTAATGAATGTGCACCTACCTCTAATGCGGAAATACCTTTTTCTTCAACTTCAACCAAATCAAAGCCCCTGTGAAAATCATCTGCTATCTTATAATCAATATGTATGGCTGCGCCTGTCATAGATGGAACCCGAGCTGGCCTTAATGCCGCTACGGAATCCAGCAACATTTGATCTGTAAATTGATACTGATCTCGTGTCAAAATATCTAAGATAACTTCATCCACCTCAGCTGATGTAATATCAAAAATTCGCATGTAATTTTGCAGAATATATTCTGGTGACATATAACCAAACAATTCATGAAACCTGTTAATTATCCCTATGCGTGTATAATTTCCTACACGCAAAAGATTATACTTTTGACGTGCTTCGCTTATTGCTACATCATCGCCTAAGCCATTAGTATAATCAAAAGTTTCGAGTGGTTCGTACTGTGATGATATAAATTTTGTCCTTTGACTTTGTGCTTGTTCATGTGAAAAATCAAATGGAAATTCCATTACTTGCCCTTGATTATCGTGTCCGCTGCGTGCTTCTACTTGAATTGCCGGAACAGCTATTAATATCATCACTACGGACAAAAGTAGTGCTAGTTTTTTCATTTGTATAGTCTCCTTTTCTTATTTTGTTAAATTTTTTCATTCTTCCTCTGGCCGAAACACAAAATTTTCTAGCCACTCTGGGTCGAGAGGTTCGTAATCCTTTACATACTGAAAAGATATATTACGAATACCTACTAACTCTCGAAAAGGTTCATTCAGCGTATATCTAAGTTCCTTTCCGTCTACTCGATAAGAACCCCTAAGTACTGTGCCCGAGTGGCTTATGCCTTGACCTGTTTGTCCTCCTTCTCTTCCTGTCCAAGTCTCTGTCCCAATTCCTCTTGGCTCGGTAAGGTCATGTATTCTAAGTATAGTTCCGGTGCCAAACTCTACAAGCACTTTTCTTTCAACCTCACTTATCATATAGATTCCAAAGTACGTATAATCCCCAAAGCCTGCTACCTGGTACTCTGGCCTTAAATAAAGCACAATCCTTGGTTCTTCGCTCACCCATACTCCGTGAGGAGGGGGGAGGGGGGGCGGAAAGCATGAGGTAAATATCAACAACATTAAAACTACTGGCATTACAATTATTTTTTTCATAACTTCTCCTTTCAACATCTGACATTAACATACATAAACACTTAACAAAACAACTGCTACTCGTATGATATCAGGAAATCATTTTAAAGTCTGTAGCATTTCACGCACAAAAAAATTTATTTTGTTTTTTTGCAAGACAATTTTCGTCAAATAAAAAACGGCTGCGCCGCTATAGTCAACTGGTCGATATTTTCGACCAGTTGGATGCAGTTTCCTGACACATAAAAAAAGACCTCGCAAAATAGCAGGGTTTATAAACATCAAGACATCCATTTATCGGTTTCTACATATAACTAATTGCAACAACACCCTCACCAGAAGGTTCCGTCGTTTGCCAAAGTATCGGCCACCCAGCCTCTCCCTCATAAGCCCACGGCAGGCTGCGAGTACTTTCTATACGCATTCGGGGCGGCCTTGGTCCGCCTACTAAATCATGTAGGATATAGTAAGCTTGGTTAGTTGCATCCATAAAACGAGACGATATACCCGCACCCATTACCTCCAGCAAAGCCCTGTCAAGGGCAAAATCGACACTGCTTCGGGTATGGTTTACCAGTACTTGCGGCGGTATTGCCAGCCTTGCGTGTCTGTATATTTCAGAGTTCATTATGCCATTTATGGAATCGAAGCAACCTGACCAAAGGATGATTTGACTTCCTCTCAACAAATTAGAGATTGTGTATGTACCATTTATTGCGTTATAACCCCTGCCCGTTGCATCTATCCAAGTCATGCTAGCCCAATCCAAATATTCTACAATGTTGCCATACCGGTGATTTGTAGGGAATGTAACATTAAACGTTAAGCTAGTTTCAGTTACGTTTACTACATTTAGTGTATGTGTTCCTGCATTTAAAGCAGAAAAATTGCCTTCCGCTTCTGTATTTTCTATAGTAATAGCCGCACCTGTTGCAGTTTGAGAAAATATTTGATTCGATATTGTTAAAGGCCTCGGGGGTACAAGGTCAAATAGGGATTGATTTATAAGTTGATACGTATTTTGTGTCAAAATGTCAAGGATGACTTCGTCCATTTCAGCTGACGTGATATCAAAAATTTGTGTGTAATTACGTAGGATATAAATCAGGAGACATATATCCAAATAGCTCCTGAAATCTTTCTAATACTTGCCCACGATTATAATTTCCTGTACGTAACTGGTCGTACTTTTGCCGTGCTTCGCTTATAGCTGGATCACTCAAGTTGTTGGGGCGATTAAGGGTTTCGTGTGTTTCCTGCTGTACCGATGGATATTCCATCCTTGGACTTTGCACTTGTTCGTGCGAAAAATCAAATGGAAATTCTTTAACTTGCCCTTGATTATCATGCCTATTATGTGCTTCAACTTGGATTGCTGGTAAAGCTGTTAATACCATTACTAAAGCCAAAAACAATGCTAATTTTTTCATTCGCATGATCTCCTATCTCTTCATCTTTGTTTAGGGGTTAAATACAAAATTTGCTAACCACTCCGGATCAAGGGGCTCATAGTCTTCTATACGCTGGAAAGTTATATTGTCAATACCTGTCCGCCCCCGAAAAGTCTCGTTCAGCGTATAGGTAAGTTCGTCTCCGTTTACTCGGTAAGTGCCTACAAGCACAGCACCTGAAAATCTTATACCATGCCCTGTCACCCCCCCCTCTCTTGGTTCAGTAATATCAAGTAATTGCAAAGTAAGTCTATGCCCAAACTGTACAATCACTTTTCTTTCAACTCCGTCTATTTCACTAACTCCAAAAAACATAGAATCCCCCATACCCTCTAACTGATAATCTGGTTTAAAGTAAAGCACAATCCTCGGCTCCTCACTCATCCATATACCGGGAGGGGGGGTCTCTGGCAGGCATGAAGTGAGTAGTAGCAGCAGTAAAACTGCTAGTATCACGATTGTTTTTTTCATAACTTCTCCTTTCAACATCTGACATTAACATACATAAACACCTAACAAAACAACTGCTACCCGTATGATATCAGGAAATCATTTTAAAGTCTGTAGCATTTCACGCACAAAAAAATTTATTTTGCTTTTTTGCCAGACAATTTTCGCCAAATAAAAAAACGGCTGCGCCGCTATAGTCAACTGGTCGATATTTTCGACCAGTTGGATGCAGTTTCCCGACACATAAAAAAACGCCCTGCATAAATGCAAAGCGTTTCAAAGTACAGCATATAACACGGGTGCGACCACACGCTATACGCTTGTTATATCATTTTGTTGTAGTGCCACAGGTCAGCAGCTTTACCTTTTATGTTTGCCATTCATATACGCTGTACAGTTAGGATTCTCGTATATTCTGAATGCTTCGGTAAAACCACTTTCCCATGTCGGATAGATATTGACCCTATTTTCAAGTATTACAGACTAAGCCAAACCCGCTGCGCACATATTACCTACGGTACGGCATCGTCTTCTCAAAAATAAATTCTACTTATCTATCCTAAATTTAAGCGTCAAAGCAGCGATCAAAACAACCATGCTATAAGTGCCGTATTATCGCAGGGACAGGGCTACTGTTTGTCGTTAGGGACGGGTTATTTTCTAGTTTGTTAGAGGGGTGCTTTTCAACCTGGCTACAGTATACACAACCCTTACTGCAAATACCACATGAATACTTCTCTGAATTTTTCCTATGAAATTTGCAGTGGATTTTTGCAGTAACGGCTTACCTATCCTCAGTTATCAATACCCCTACCACCACAAACCGCATATCCCGGGTCGTATTGGTACATGTAGAAAGTACTAAAATCCTGTCATCGGCATTTACTGGGATATTCAGATCATGGACGGATCGCCTTTGTATTTCATCCACCAGCGCCATATAATCATCGTCATCCTCAAAATCTGTTTGGATATAATCAAAATCTACCCTTGTAGAAAAGGCGGAAAAAATCTCATACGTTAAAATTTCATATGCGGTAATCACCACAATATATCTGTTTTCATTAAAAAAATCCGCATTCATAAAATAACGCAAATTATGAAACATGGTGCCGTTTAGCATGTTATGGCCGTAAATAATACTGCTTCTATCACTAAAGTCAGGGGTATTTCTATAATCCAAAAATAACGAACCATTGACATTGTGCCGCCTATGCACATCACGATGCAGATAAAAGGCATTATCTTCGGCTTGTACAACTACATTGCCCACATTTGTATTTTCTATATGAATGTATGCCACAATGTCGTCGTTGTCCATCTCTTCCCTTGCAGTAAATACAGGGGAATTGAAGGGTTCTCTTTCTTCTGCTTCTCCTGTTTCATCTTCCATGTCTGCTTGCGGTGTTTGCCTATCTATTGAAGGAGCGCTTAATAATTCAATTTGATCCGCAAAAATATCTTGTGCCAGCCCGGCGTTTTCCCTTGCTGCCCGGGCATCCATCATATAGCTTATGTGATCGTAGGCAAAATAGGCAAATGCACCGCCAAAGCCGATTGTTGCGATCACCGCTATTATAAGCAGCAGCTTGTTACTTTTGCTTCTTACAGGCTTTTTATTTGCGTATTTAGGGCTTACCGCAGGTCGTTTTTTCATTTGTTTTCCCCTTTACTGCTTACCAAGTATAATTCATATACTATATTATAAGCTTTGTCGATTGTAAATGCCAGAATAAAAGGACTACCTTGCCTTAGCAAAGCAGTCCTCATCTATATATACTATCGCCTCATTGGGCTGATATGTATCTGATTTGTTTCCATACCTGTCTTGCGCTTTATAATGTCTTCTATTTGCGCAATCTCTGCATCGGTTAATACTTCCTTACTGACTACCACATCCACCGTGCTCTCGCCTATGCGGACATATACTTCGGCAAAGCCTCTGGCTTCTATCATGGCTTCTGCGGCAGTTTCACGCTCTATGCGGCGTTGAATGTCAATCATGTTGTTTGCCGCCTGGCCTCTTTGTTCTGCTTCCACATTATCGTTATTGATTAGCTCTGTCAGTATATCCCTTTCGGCTGCCCTGGCCTGCTCCCGGTTAAGCCTTGCCTGAACAAAAAAGGAACTTTCGCTGGTTGTTGTTACAAATACAGCCTCTCCGGGTTCCGTTTCCATTTCTACACCGGCATTTACAGCTATCGCCGGATTATGCTCCTCTATCAAGCCAAAGTTGATATCTGCAAAGTCAATATCTGCGAAATCGATATCGGCAAAAAAGAAGTCATCGTCTGGGATCAGTGCCGCAATTTCGTCTTGCTCCGTAAAGGCAAAACCTGCACTGTCTCCCGAGCGGCCATCTACATAATTGAGATAACCCGCTACGGCAATCATCACCACCAAGGCTGTAATAATAATTTGGTTACGTTTTAATACAAACATTCGTATACCCCTTTCATTATTTGGAACTTGATCTACGCTACTCCCCAAGGCTTCTCATCTTCATTACCTGGACTCTATGTATTTCTATGCCAAGTAATGTGCTGGTAGCCCTTATTAATGCATCTTGCACCAAAACATTGTCGCCCCCCTCGGCAATAATCACGACACCCCCTACCACAGGCTCTGTTTCCCTCACCACCAAGGGCCTATCCAGCCCCGAGCGATCCGTAATAATCAGGGTATTATCCTGTTCCTGCTGATTGGATTGATACCGGGTACCGCCCTGGGCATCTTCTTCACGGGTAACAGAATTATTGATATTACGGTCTACCGCAAAAACTGTCTCCCGCCTCTGGGCAAAACTGACCAGTACCCTCACCCTGCCTGCGCCATCTACTAAGGACAGTACCTCTTCCAGCCGGTGTTCTAAAGCTCTCTCGTAAATATGCGTTTGATGGGCTTCCACAGCAGGTGCCGTTTCGTATACCATTCTTTCTGCATATCGCTCCGGTTCTTGAAGGTTTCCGGTCGAGACACTTCGGAATAATGGCCCGGACAGCAGCATTATAAATACGCCCAATGCCAGCAACAATCCCAGATAGGTGATGGTTCGTTGATCTTTTGCTCTAAAGAGCTTCCTCAGTGTATTCATAATTTACCTCTCCAGTATCTTTACATATATATTATCCACGGACAAATCGTAGAAGTCAGATATCAAATTTTTTATTTGCCGA
>Ga0123355_10004033_pt1 | contig 21283 bp, 14 predicted proteins | sample TergutEmb28metaG_3_FD_89872 | JGI IMG/M metagenome (GOLD analysis project Ga0123355, IMG submission 89872) | Embiratermes neotenicus P1 segment gut microbial communities from Petit-Saut dam, French Guiana - Emb289 P1 | ecosystem: Host-associated > Arthropoda: Insects > Digestive system > Gut ...
AGTGGTATGATTTCAAAGGGATTCGGTTTTGTGGCATTCTTTGCAAGTGTGAAAGCCAGTTCCGTCTGTATTCATCTATCTTGTCTAGTATGCCTGTAATCCATAGTTCGCGGCGTATGTAGTAATTTGTTTTGTGGTCATAAAGGGTGTAGCCTGCAAGAGGTCTCAGTAACTTCATTTCTGCCGCTTCAATTCTTCGTCTTTGTAAGGCTGTTAGAGTCCAGTTTTCTGACCCATATAAAAATGTATTTCATACAACATATATCAGCCTTATTACCACAGTCAGTTAGTGAAGTTATAAAATATTATAATATTTTGTGTTTCTGTGTGTTTCAAATTTGTGATAATATTTGTTATAATAAAGGAACGAATAGAGTTGGAGTGTTGTGTTCGTTTGGATTGGATCGCTAAAGATTAACTGACATAATGGGATGATATTGCTTAAATATTTGTAGTAGTTACTGTTTTATTTTCATATTTTAATTTTTAATTTCGTAACTGTTTCTCAAGAAGCACATTAAAAAACAAGGGACACGCCTCACATATGTATTAACAATTTTACATTGGAAGGGAAGATGGAAACATGAAACGTTTAACGCACACAGCTCTTAGACGGCAATAGTGGCTACAGTTGTAACGTAGTGTTTCGTGTACTTTGACGAAAGCTGAAAATGAAACGCCCAAAAAACATGACCGTCTTTTAAAATTTCTCTTCTCATTGTAAAAATTCAGACCTCGTTTTGTTGTTGACCGTGCAGTTGTACTTAGCCGTCCTTTTGAGTCTGTTATTCCAAAAACAGTTAAAACATAACTGCTGTTACTATTAAAACAATTATACGAGTATTGTTACAGAAGTCGCTACATGTTTCGGCCAGTAAAGCTGTCACGAGGCGAAGGCGTTATATAAATGTGGAAAGGAAGGCATAACTAATAATGGAATAGGCCGGATGGTAGGTTTATTGGCCGAAACATGTAGCAAGCTTTGTGTAAAAACAGTTTATTTTAGTAGTACAAGTAGCTTTGTTTGTACTGTTTTTGGAATAACTGAGTTGACGATAGCACAACGGGATGTCTTAGGTAGGTCTATTCTGTAATTGTGACGCCTGATGATGGGCGTGCAGGCCGAAACGTGTTGTATTAAGTATTGAATAACTAAAACACTGCTTTACGACCGACGGTCTGTTTGTTATTCCAACATAGTAGTATACTGTAATAAAGATAAATTTTGGCGTGGCGCAATTGGATGCACTTTTTAACAGGCACAAAAGGATGCCAGTACCGAAGACCGACTCTGTACTTGTGGTCTGTGTAGCTGACAAAGCTAGCTATCCCTAGAACAGGCCTGGACATGCCCTTGGGGCTCCAGGAGGTTGAAACTTCTAGAATTTATAGAAAAGCGGGACCGGCCGCCTTTACCCTCTAGGAGTTATCCGTGGTACTCATTTCTGTTAGAGGCTGAGTCGACCCCGGGGCCATAGTGCGGCCAGAAGGATGAAATTTGACCCTATCGGGAAACGAACCCCGCAACCTTCCGGCATGTAGCTCAGACTGAAACCCGCTGCGCCACCGCGTACCCGGTGTAGATGACAAAACATTGTTTAATGAACGTATAAACACAGAAGGGCGGTGCTGTAATACTGTTCGTTTGGGGGTGAGTATTGTGGGTACCGAACTGCGTAGCTCCCCCGTGTGGCACGCCATGCCGGTGTGGGGGTGACGTAGTGTCACGCATGTACAGGCTTTTGAGATGAATATCAGCTGTGCTGCCCGTGCGCCTTTATTCGGCGACGTAAATACAGAGCCGCCATGAATTAAACTAATGCTGCTTTAGATCAGGGACTGGCTGTGGCCGGCTTTCGATTCTCAGATGGCACAGTGAATTTGATATATTCGCTGTTCGGTGATGTTACGCAGCGTAGATTGGCAGGTACCGACGTTGCGGGAGGGTGTGTGTCCCATCTTCAGGGGTCATGCAGAACCTTGTAGATGACACCTATACGTTGTCCCGAAACGTCGGCAACTACAAATGCACGCTGTGTAGTATCCCAAAAGATCGGGGATATCATTTACACAGCGGCGGAAGCCTGAAATCACGACTGAATTCGCCTTCTTTACCGCTGCATCCATACCGGATTCAGGATCTCTTTGGCCTCTGATATGATTTGGATGCCTTACCCGCGGGTTAAGCTGGCTACTCACGCCTGCCGTTGTGCATATTAAGAATGCGTGGATCTGTAACTTACGATCACCCATACGCTTTGAAGGTGTGCTGCTTAGGTAGACAAGCGAGATTACATGTTGGTTGCGTATTGGAGTCAACTGCTGTGACCAGGAACAGCCCAAGTAAAGTATGTCTTACCCGTGCTGGGGACCGATCCCACGTGCTTCGAGAGTATGGGAGGCTTGGCGTGGTCTGACGTGGCCAGCTGTGGTGGTGTGTTGATGCTTCTGTTTGATATCCGGCTGGGACGGCTTGATTCTTAGGCGCTTGCGCAAAATTGCGAAAAGCCATTATTAGCTTCGTCTGTATGTGTGTCTGGCCGTCTGCATAGAACAACTCGGCTATTACTGGCCGGATTTTCATTAAATTTGATATTAGAGGATTTTTCTAAAATCTCTTCAGAAAATTCAAGTTTCATTAAAATCTCACGAGAGTAATGTGGGTACTTTACTTCTTTGGATGATACCCTCATAGCTGTTGCCCCTTGGCTGTTTGGCATAGGTGGTTGTCTCCAGTCCTTGGGGTCTATTATCGTCGTATTATATTTGAGGTTTAACTTTTCATGGCTGTGAAGCCACATAGGTGTATTATGATACATGGGTGACGTCGTTTGTGAGGAACGTTGATCTCCCCCCCCCCCTGCCAAACTACACGTTGTCATCTCAGAAGACCACAATACGTATAGTGTAATGAGTTCACAGTTTGTTCCTTGTAGATTTCAGGGTAATATTAAAATGGATTTGGAAGAAACCGGATGTGAGGGTATGGATTGGATTCATCTGGCTCAGCACATGGCCAAGATTGGCAAGGTCGTGTGAACACGGCATTGCACATTCGAGTTGCTGAAATGCGCGAATTTCTTAACCAGCTGAGGAGGTGCTGGCTTGTCAAGAGTTGGTTCCTCTGTCCCGGGTACTGTGCAGCCAGATGGCTGTTCGTGGTCGTGGGAATGATGTAAACGCTCCTGAAATAGATAACGTGTGTAGGCGTGTGCCCGTCTCCCGTGGTTCATGTGTCAAGTCTGTAAGAAAGCTGCAGAAATGTGAGCTTGCAGCTTTTATCGTTTATTTTGTTTACATCCGTTTCCGATTATTTTCTGTACGTGGGATGACTTTATTTATGACCGACCTAAAATCTCATGTTTATCTCGTTATTCTGGTTTATTTGTTCGTTGCTGTTCAGTGTGGCCAACGGATGCAGTGTGCCCAACGATACGGCCCTGATTCGAGCCATTGTCAGTACTGTTGTGGAAGCTTTGTAGATCCTTAATTAAATACAGCGTGAAATTCATGTACATAAGTAATACAGAAAACTTCTTTTCGGTCAGGTTAAATGTTCAGGAGCAGGCTACCAGGGTGGCTGCTCGGGACACCAACCAATAAGAGGCTGTAAGACGTAACTGGCATAACTGGATATATGATGCTGTAAAAAAAAAATTCTCAGAAAGCTATCTGAAATTCGGGTACGCGCTATCAGAAACGTTCGGTTTTAAAGGGCGCCAAATTATTAGTCTGTCTATAGCGTCAAATTATTAGCCTTCCCATAGCGTTAATTTTTTAGCTTGCCCGGTGGTGCCATATTATTAGTCTGCCTGAGGCGCCCACATATCGCGGGCCGGCCCCATTTGTACTGCTGAGGGAACTGTCTCGAAACGCACACTGTATTTCACACGCACGCAGTGTATTTACAAACTTCGGGCGATTCTTCGTGCAACAACCAAGTGTTTCCCTAAACAACATTACGATTGGCCTTTTTAATAGGGGCGCAGCGTTTTTTATGTGTGGTAGGAACTCCTTTTTTTAAGTGTTTACTTTAACGTCACACTTCCAAGCGTTAAGCCACCTGGTGGCATTCTTTGAATAGCGGACAGACCTACGTACAGGTCGAGGGCGGTTTGGGACCCGCCTTCCTAGTGTTCGAATATGCGGGCACGAGGTTAAGCTGCGTGCTGTAATTTTGTGGTACAGGTTTCGTCACTGGGACGTCGATGGGCCCTCGTCAGGCAGACATTTTCTGTTTACTTGGCACTTGTGAGTATTAATCTCGTTCGAGTGTTACTGTCGCTGAACGCACGTGATGTGCACTACAGGAACTTCCGATGGCACAGAAAAAGTGAGCCCTTGATGTGGAGCATCCCGTTGTGATGTGCACGCGGGATAGGAATACTCAGCACACCGTCAGACACAACTTTATTACGCTGTTCTGACGTTATTTGATGCAGCATGTTTCGGCTTGGTATACAAAGCATGGCATACTCCAAAGTAGATCTTGTACAATGCAATCGGTCCCGTCTTCAGGGTTCAAGATTCTTGAACCCTGAAAATGTCCCGAAACGTCTGTAAGATATTACCACAACTCGCTGCGGAATAGCCTAGAAGAGCGCGGTTCTTTTCTCCTTCGCGGCGGAAGCGTGAAATCACACGTTTACGAAACACGTCTATAAATTGAAAGCTGAAATAGGTACAATTTTACGAGTGAATTATCAACACGTGTGTGCGTAGTGAAAATGCAACTTTATGTATTTCCACGATAAAACAGGAGAACCATACGTATTTTGGTGAACCTCGGGAGATGCCAGTTCTTCAGGTGTACGGGTAGACAAGAAACACGTGAACGTTGATACAAGTATGCGGGCCGTGGTTGTGGAAAGTCTCCTCTTTTCGGTGATGATGTATACTCTCTGGAATTAGAATGTACTAGATGGGGTACAAATGTTTTGTTACATAATTTAAAGCTTTTATGGCGACTAAATTCATTAAAATATTCTCTTGCTAGCAGCCGCGTCAGGTGGTTGAATGACGAGTAAACAGACGCTTCAAGAACCTGACGACGAGGACAGAGACGGTCCTTGAAGCGTTTGTTTACTCGTCATTCAACCACCTGACGCGGCTGCTAGCCCAAGAATATATTTTATTGACATATTTCGTTGTTGTAAATGTATATCGCAACTTGTTTGAACGAAGTCATCCTGTTGTGTATTGATTCTATATATTCACTTCATTATATATATATTTCAGTCAACACAACAGTAACAGACTACAAAGAACAAGTAGACAGACTTCCCCCCCCCCCCATCTTTCGGGAAACTAAAAACAGGAGAACCATTACAACCACAACGGACATAACAACCAGGAGCCCAATCAGTGAACAACGGTCCCAGGAAATAGCACGCTAACACACGTCACATAATTGACACCATAAATATAGGTACAATAGTGTAATAGATATGTCACGTTATATACATGGTACGAATCACAGCACACATTGTGAGCCATCTGGGATCCCAAATGCGCACATCCACATTGTAAAGAACTTAATGGTTCTTAGCTTAGCCTGACGATGACTTTTTAAGTTGAAACATGTCGCTTTAATCTATGCTTTTATTATATAGTTGTGTTGACTGAAATATATATATATATATATATATATATATTAAAGTGAATATATATATCGTAACATTTAACTTCAGGGAGGGAAAATGGTCTTCGGATTACTTAATGACAGAAGTCAGGCATATAACCCTCACTGCTGGTGAAGGCTATCTTTCTGCTGTGTTAAAGAAAGACAGTGCGTGGCTGCAGCTGGCTCACATTATGCCATGCATCTGATAGTCCCCGATTTTAATTAAGCACCACGCCAGTGAAGGCATGTGAGAGATAGCTTCACTCGTTTTTAACCAAGCCACTAAATGGGGTGAGTGGTCAGCTTCACTCCTCGGCCGCGTTAACTCTAGAGAAGGTGCGCTTGGTACCCGTTGGACAGTATAGCACGCATAAACGTGCTGTTCTGATCACAGCGTGGCGCATTCTCAGGTTTCGGATGGAAATGGCGGTCTGTGAATGTGGAGGGTAATTGTTAGTGCACTGAATAAGTGAACGACAGGCGTCAGGGGGGCGGTCCTTGTGTTCGAGGGTTGGTCGGAGATGATGGTATCTCATTACTGTAAAGATAAATCGTGTTGCGAGTCATTAGTCGAGGACCGTGTAGGACGGCTTGTTAGGAAAGGCTTGAGATTTTGTGAACGTCTTTTTATGCAGTAGGTCTAAATACTAACACCATTATGTGTTCGTAGAATTCGTGCGACTTCTTCCACAATTCAGTTTATTGGGAAGAAAATTTAAAACACTGCCAGGCACAGCTGTGTTACTGTCTGTATCTTATGTTTAACGCTACGTGTTTCGGCTTATACAAAGCCATCGTCAGACAGTTTTTCCTGTGCATTGTTAAAATTTATAGTAAACGCAGTTGAGATTGCAGCTTTACGCACAAATGTGTAAAATGGAATCCAGAGTAGTTAAAAATCATAAAGTAAATTATTAAAACATGTTGTGTTTGTGATGCGTGGGCCGGGATAGCTCACTCAGCGTATCGACTTGCAGCCGGCTGGACGTTCTGGGGTTCGGGTACCGTTGAGGGGGTTAGATTTTCCGCACCCGTCCAGACCCAGCTTCCTATACAATGGGTCCCGGATCTTTCTCGGAGGTAAAGCGGCCGGTGCGTGGCGTTGACCACGCCCCCCCCCCATCTAGAGCCGAGGCTAAAGAAAGAGTAGAGCTATACCATTACTCCCGCTCGGGGCCTTAATGGCCTATTGTGAGGTTAACTTTACCTTTATGTATGTCGTGCGTCGTATAAGTGAGTTACGGAAACAAAATCGTGTACGTCCGAGATAAAAGGAGAACCACACCTGTTTTATTGAGGAGGGAACGCAAAGGAATGTAAGATGTAAACTAAGCCCTCCTAGCCGTCCCATTTCTGAGGGCTGCTGCTACTTAACACGAGCCGAAATTACTCTTGAACGGTGCTGTCTTCTGGGATGTAACGCCGTGTACCTTGGTGAAAGTGTAGCCGGAAATTTTCTCCGAAACGTCGGCACCGTTGTACCAGACTACACGTCGTCACAACCCATCAGCAATGTAGATGATTCAGCCTGGTGCCCACCATGGTGGTCAGAGCTGTCACGCAGGTTCGAGGGGTGACGACAAAGGGATTGTGAATCAGACGGTAATTGCCAAACCATTACCTCGGCTTAACATACTCCCCCTTCGGACCCCCTTCATATCGTTTTGTTTTTTCGTGTGCGTGCGTGAGTAATATTGATGCGAGATCTTTGTCACTCGGCGAGATTTTCCCGCGTCGCAATGACGTGTCGGTCTGATGATGGAGCGCCTGGCCGGTGTAACCTGTTCTGCCGAGTTTGATGGCCGACCGACCGGCCAGCTAGCATCTCAAGTGCGCGCCCAGACGTGTAGAGCGTACCGGCCATGAGTGATGATGGTGTAGTGCTGTGACATACGTAGTGTGACATCTGCGTGTGGTTCGGAATGACCGAACGTACTTGTACATGAAGTGGCTGTCAGTAGTGACATCTGTGTTGTGACAAGTGTCCTCGACCGTCCGCCATGTCAGTATCGCTCCGCGCAAGTGTTAGCTAGTAATCTTAATGCCGATGGCAGCACTATGGATGTGTGGGAAATAGTAAACCACCTCCTCACAAACTATCACCAGGTACTGGATATGAATGCGTCCTCAAACCGTTCCCGTGTTTCACCAATAATCTGCGCAACCGAAGGATGCAAGGAGACTCGTGTAATATCTGTACCTTGTTGAAACAAATGCTTCAGCGTAGTCGCGTGGTTGTTAGTGCATCGTTAAACACGTTCCTTACCTCGAGTAGTATACGCGCAGTCAGCAAAGAGACCCACGCTAATTCTCTCACCCGAGGTTGCCAAGAGAAATACTTTCACTTAGAATTTATCTGACTGTTGATATATTGATTGTTACATTTCCACAGGATATGTAATGTGAGGTTAACTCGCTGTTTCATAGTAGGAGATTGTATGGCGTGTTAAGGAGGGTATATGACGTTTGAGGTTAGGTCACTCTTTCATAATCAGAGGTTATAAGCGTGTAAGGTTACGTCACTGTTTTATGATCTGAGGTTATATAGCATGTTAGGTTAGGTCACTTTTTAAATCGGGTTAGTAGCATGTTAGGTCGCTGTTTCATAATCAGAGCTTGTTAGGTTACGTTACGTTACGTAACGTTACTGTCCTATAATTCGAGGTTATGCAGCAGGCTTGGCGATTCACTTAATCAGGCTGTCAGCATGTTAGGTTAGAACACGTTCTTAATCAGATGTTGTTAGCATGTTAGGTTGGGTCACCTTCGTAATCAGGGGTTAGTAGCATGTTAGGTTAGGCCCATGTTTCATAATCAGAGGTTATTAGCATGTTATATAATATGTTAGTAAACTGGTTTATAATCGGAGGTTGTGTAGCATGTAGATTAGGTCATTTTCGTAATCAGAGGCTGTTACCATGTTAGGTTACTGTTTCATAATCAGATGTTGTGTAGCATGTTAGGTTATGCCACTCGGCTGCAGAGGCTATGTAGTGTTGAATGAAACTGTTCTGTTTCAACTTGATGACTGGCCTCGTATTTGTTTGGCAAAGTTAATGAAACTCGCCACAAACATTTGTTTGGATAGCGAGTGACTCGGTTTGGATTCGAACTATGTAAATGCGCCGAACTTTACTGCTTCTTAGATAATCGTAACGGGCGAATACGTAGTCGAACGAGATGTGTGTTTCCAAAGGAGTGCTAGACGCAGTTCGTAACTTACGGGAGTTGACAGCTAATATCTAGGTATCAGTGATAATGTTGTCTTTGCGCTGTGTTCATAATTACTGTATAGGGGTCGCGGTGGTGAGATTCCACGAATACCCATAATGCGTCACTGGTTGAAGGTGTGTAGCAGCGTCACACTCCGACCATCTTTTTATTATCTTGAAGCGCCTCCGTTGTTTACTGGGGAAGAGGCTGGGCGGAGGGGTACTGTTCTGCTCGACTGCTCGCGTGGAACATTACGACACAGCAGAAGGTGCCTTCCTTCCCTCTGGGAAACTAATGTAAATTTATCGCCTTGTTACTTTGCTGGTGCTACCGTTTTTTTAAACCATGACTCCACAGCGCAGAGACTGTAATGCTGAGTGGATGGTTTTGTGTTGTTTTCTGAAACGCTAATAGCACGCCGCAAGAGTTCTTTTGCTGGCAGAGTGCAGCCTGTCCGCATTTTCGTGATTTTTAAGTTACCTATCTACAGATATGCCGGTATCGCTCCTTCGAACGGAGTTCGTGGAAAGCTGGTAATTCTTCAACTAGTCCAGAAATTCACCGCATTTTGTATAATCCAGCGATTCCGTTATCGTATTCACAAGATGCTGTCTCCGGTCCAAATATTTGGTCACGTGCTCCAGTCCACACCCATCCGTTTGTTACAGATGTGTTTCAGTATTTTCTCATATATTTCGAGATCTTCAAAGTGGTGTCGTTCCTTGTGGTTTCCCCACCAAATTATGTATACATTTGTTGTCTCTGTGATGCGTGCAGCATGCTCCTCCCACCTCGTCCTTGGTTTTATCACCCTGATCGTATTTGACGAGGACTACAAGCCCTGAAGCCTCTCATCACATCCCATCCCATCTCCCTAGTGTTCTTTTCCCCAGCCCCGATATCTTCCGCAGAATCCTATCCCCTAATACCCTCAGTCTCTGTTCTCTCATTGTGAGAGATCAAGTTGTACGTCCACACGCATTGAATTCGTAATTAACAGTTCTTTTATGAAGTGTTACGTGAAGGTGATAATTCGACGTTAAATAGATGAAATTCCCTTGAGGCTTTAATATTCAGAGGCAACAGTGCAGGCCGGATACGTAACGCGGACCCCCGTTAGCATTCCTCTTCCCCGGTTATGAATAAACTGTTCTGTTCCATGTATGACGCGGATAAATAAATGGAAAGCACAGGCAACCTGTGCTCTGCAGTCTTTCTTAACTGTCAGTTTTGATTACGTTATTCGTGTGTGCCGGGTACCGGTAGCACAGGGTGAGCCGGGATAGCTCATTCGGTATTGCGACTCCCTACGAGATGTTCGGTCAGGGGACTGAATCCCGGTGGGTGCGATATTTTCCGCACCCATCCACTCAGGCCCTGGGGCTCTCCCACCATCCCCTACAATGGGTACCGGGTCTTTTTTCCGGGGGTAAAATGGCCGGGGCGTGACGTTAACGGCCGAAATTAAATAAAGAGTATATCTTTACCTGTACTTCCCGTCTGGGCCTTCGTGGCCTATCGTAGGGCGAACTTTGTCCTTTTACTGATAGTACGGGAGGCTGGGTGTCGTTGAGTAGTACATCTGCTGGGTTTGTGTTTCTAGCCTGTGCAGAAACGAAACTTTCGATCGTCGTAGATTTTTACGAACTACAGTTATTTCGATACTTGTGCAGACAGCTGTTTTTGTTTAGAAACAGAATATTCTCACAAGAACTGAGCTGTAATTGTTATTACAACGCTAGACCGAAACGTCCCTAGTATCGACCCACCTACTGTTGTAACGTAAGCAGGAAAGTTTGACGCCTTCGACGAAACGACGACGTCTCTTCTGGGTTCTTTACCGGGGGATGAAACGGCCGGGTCCTGAAGGTAGTGCCGAGGTTGGGAGTGAGTGGAGCTATACCTCTGCCCCTCCCGTATGCTTTCATTGCGTCTAGAGTGACAGCTTTGTATATGAAAGTGTTTTCTTGCCTTGAACACACTGAGGTGATTATGATATGATATTTATTTACTGAAATTGGGTTTCCACCCGGTAGCAGTCGGTAGACCTGTACAAAAATAGGAAAGAGACAGCTACATACAAGAGGAGAAACAGTACACAATACAATACAAAGACAGAATACACAAAGTGCAATACAAAAATACAAAACAAAAGAATATTATAAAATATAGGTCGAGTAATTAGAAAATAACAAGGAGAAGAAACTAGCTTTGAGATAAAATACATCTCATTGACAGTGAAATTGAGTGAGTACATGTGCTGTTTACGCGTTCTAAAGATGTTTTAAGGGACCGGATTGCGTTGGTTCTGTACCTTTTTTTTTGTATTTATTTATTTATAAAACTTGCGATGAAGTATGAAGTATCTCAAAAGTGAAGTCTTCGATTTGTTTGTAACTCGGTGGTTTGCCTACTTTATTACGCAGACGGGGAATTCATACGCAGCACTTCATGTCGCTTAGTCGAACCTCATCTACCGGAGGTGTAGAAGGTTTATAAACGGCTTTCCATCTCTGACGGTCTCGAGCTATATCACTTACTCCTTACCATTCAGTTCCGCTTTCCTACAACTTACGCTACTCGAAACTTGAAATTCGGCAGTTCATTTTTTTCGGCAGCCTACCCCCCCCCCCCCGCCCTCCACTCTGTTTCGGCAGCCTACATCCCCCCCACTCTCATCTGTTATTTCTCTGTTTTGCTAGTCCAGACGGCTTCTTCCTGTATTGCAGCGAGAAACGTTGGTTCCATACTTTGAACCAAAGACCTGTCCGATGACTGCCTTTGCTGGTTCTGCAGCCGTAGCTTCCTGAATGTGGTTGGCACTTGCCCTGTGGGCAGTAATTCACTTACACTTTCTGCCCTTTTGTCTAGCCCGATACGTTGTGATTACTCTGTGTTGGAACAGTTTCGTGGCTCTTGGCGTGACGTTGATAGGTTCGTATAGGAGAGGAAATACACGTATAGAATTACATTGAGGCACGTTCGCGTAACGATTGTTGTCGTGGAAAAGCAATAAGTATTGTATATTCTGAGTGTGTTTCTCTACTTAGTTATCCAGGATGCAATGCGGATACGCCATATTATATTGTCATGTGCGGCCTGCTGGCTATACCATGTTTGTCCACTATTATTAGCAGTCTAATCCATTATATTGCTATTGATTAACTAGCACACCTGGATGATTTTACCCAAATATTTTTCCACATTAACTCATAAGCGGCACGATTTCAGGGGAAAAAGTTATTGAACATAAAATGTGTGTTTCGATATTCTCTACAACTTTTGTCTGAAACATTTCTCATTCTAAGAAGAACTGAGCGAGATATAAATATGTAGTGTTCTTCACGTAAACTAGCTGTTATTATTGTCAGATTTTAATGAAACTTAAGCTTTGTCGACAGATTTTGGAAAAATGCTCTAATGTCAAATTTCAAGAAAGCCCTTTCATTGTGAGCCGAGTTATTCTGTGGGGGCGGTTGGGCGGACGGACGGACTGACATGACGAAGCTGATAGCCGCTTTACGCAATTTTGCGAACGCACCTAAAAACCAGTCCTTTCTACTTTGTATTACGCATAATGGCCATTTTCCCATTATCCATGTTTTTAGGTTGCGTGTAGTAGAGTAGGCAGCGACCGTGACTGGTTGGTCTTTGTACTGAAGATGGTGTGGGATATGATGCCGTGTGGATTGGTAAATAGTACCGACGGCTTAGTGAAACTTGCTCCCCGCATCTTTAGGATAATCCGTCAACGTACACGGCGTCATAACCCACAGTACTTGAATATTCATTAACACTTGTGAGGAACCTGATCTCGAGGCGGAGCGTGTTCTCCGTGAGGTACGAGCAGTATTTACGTAGAGAGTTCCCTCGGTAATTCGGGTCCCCGTGATCCGGTCACGTTCCGGATTACCGGGGGAGGCCTAAGACAATTCGTACTCTAGAGACTGGTGGCGTGGGTGAAGGGGGAACAGCTAGCCAATCTTTAAGGACGTGCGTGGTTTCTAGATTATCGTAGCTTTCTCTCTGTCTCTTACTTCGTCGTAATAGTTAAGGGATAGCGAGACAATGTGTCACATTATTATTATTATTATTATTATTATTATTACTATTATTACTATATTTTACTTTCAGTGTTAGGCTTTGAGGAGTTCTACTTCAGCACTGAATGATTATTATTGTTACCTGTACCACGGAGTTTCCCCTCGGTGGTCCGTTTTCCTCAGTAATCTGGAACATCCTTCCTTTCATATAGTCCGGATGATCGGAGGACTGCTGTATGTCAGATTAATTGTGTACTCAAAATGGCCGTGTCAAGACTCAGTCGGTTAGTCTTGAGGCGTGTCACCGCGGTGTTCCTTGTTTGATCCGCACCAAGTCCTTGGAGGTTTGTGGTGGGACAGGTTTTTCTCCAAGTAGACCTTCATCGGATCTGCTCTGTCAGTTTCACTGTTATGATAACCAAATGCACGATCTCCGTTAGCACTTAAAAACAAACCTTTTGACCACATCGTGATTGCGTAGGCACCGTGCAGAGAGCAATGGGACAAGTTTTTTTTTCCAGCTACTGCAATTCTTCTTTGTCGCTATCATTCCATCGATGCTTCATGCTCATCTTCATCTACATGCTGCTCGTTACCGGAAGGACAAACGGGCGAAGCCTGGGATCCTTCCAAGAAGCAATATTCTTTTGGAAATCGGAGAGTAGTTCGTAGAAACGTGCTGTTGCGTTTCTTTTTCAAGGTTGCATGACCATTCCGTGGCTAGTCTCTCACCGCGAAGGCCCTGGTTCAGTCTCATGGTAGTCAATGAGAGGTGTTTGGTGGACAGAGAGGCACTGGGACGGGGTTTTCTCCTAGTACAGTGTCCCCTGGATTGTCCGGTTTGCGGATTATCCATGCACGATCGTAAGTTGATAATGACCAATGATGTGAAGGTACCGATTGCGCGAACAGATCCTCAATACAGCAATCGCGATGTTTCGTGTGTAAGCGGTATATGTGTAATGTATGTAATAAATAAATTAGTTTTATTTTTCTTTTATTAGGAACTCCCGAATGTAAAAAAAGTCACGCACTGTTAAACTATATGCCTACGCTGTGTATGCATTAAAAAGGTAAATGTTTTTTCGTATTCACGTCATGAAAGTGTAGCTCCACTCATTCTTAACCTCGACACTAGATGGAGCTGAGTGGTTAACTTCAACCCCCCCCCTCCGCCGTTTTACCCCCGGGAAAGGACCCCGGTGCCAATTGAATGGGAGGTTGGGTGGGCCCCGAGACCGGCCTGGGACGTTCTGGAGAAGAGGAAAATCTTGTCTATCGGGATTCGAACGGCGGACCATCCAGGGTGTAGCGTTGTACCTTTACCGACTATCCTACCCCGGCTACATGTATACTGTGTTATGTATATTATAAATAAATTCGTTTTATTTTTTGTTCGTGGCTCAGCAACGTGTATATTTCGGATTATCCGTGTTTTTCAATTATCCGTGCACCCCACCGTTACCCCGGGCAATCCAGAGTACACGGTACTTCGGTTTTCTCCTGTCAGTATCTTTTCACTTTCGCTTCATAGTCCGTTGAAAGCTGCATTTAACAGAACGACCAACTACGACTGCCGTCCAAACCCCATCATGGATCGTACCGCCATTCAGCGCTCTGTTGTCAGCCAGTCAGTCGGTCAGTCAGTCACAGTGTCGTGAAATAACGTACAAAAGTCAGTAGTTCTGTAGAGTTTGTCTGGTACCACGCGGCAGCGTTTGCTGTCTTCACGGCCGGGCGAGCACGAGGGGTGCATTTGCTAATGAACAGCGTGTCTCCTCACACGTGTAAGGGAATCGCCATCAGTGAAGACGCGTTGTTTTGTGTGAGTGCGCGCTGAGAGCTGGGGGAATTGGATCAAGGACCCACCGCCACACATGTACCTGACCATGCTTTGTGCAGCAGTAAGCAACATTCATTCTAAAATTAGGGAGAAATTATAGGATTGATCTTGGAATAGACACTGGATGTGGGACTGACACGCATATTGGTTGTTTGTTGCAACAACGTTTCAAATACCGGCTGTGTTTGGAACGAAAAACGAGACGGAAGAATAGTCCAGTGTATATGTCAGTGTGATAACACGTGTTACTGATACAGTGTACTCTGGATTGTACGTTCGCCGGTTATCCTTGCACGACCGTAAGTTGCTGTTGATTTAAACGAGGTGGGATACAAAAAACGTTTAGCGCCGAGTGGAGGAACAAAATCCTCAGTACAGCAGATCTTTCGTCCGTATTCGTGTATTTTTGGCTGTGTGTGTATTATGTATAAAATAAATTACAGGCTTATTTTTTGTTCATGGCTCGGTAAAGTGTACGTTTCGCATTATCAGTTATGTTGCCACCTTTATTCCGGATTATCGAGAGTGCATTGTACTGGGGAAGTCAAGTGTTTGTCACTGAAACCAGTCGCAATGGGATTAGCGAAGTATGGATGAATCGGTTTTAGTGGGAATACGCTTAGGTGGGACAGGGTTCGAAAGATACAAGTCTTCCGCGATGTTAGCGCCCTATCGATTGACAGCTACCGGCGCTTCGAAGGATTGTAGCCCCACCATCTTCAGGGTCAAGCAGTCCAATAAGAATGCTTTATTTGTTTATGTACTTAATGTGTTGTTTTTGTAAGGATTTTGTTGGTAGGCTTAACAGGCTGTCTGGCATCGGAACACGGTAAAAGGAGTGAATAATAAATTGGAAAAAAAGTTAGAAGGACGCGGTCGTGGAGTAATTTGGAATAATATGTCAGCATTTACGTGGAGATACTGAGGAAGGAAACGAAGAAACGTCACATAAACGGGTATTCGAATCGGGCACTGGGAAAATACAGGTGGGGAAGGGTTATCGCTTGAGCCAAGCAGTCTGGTAGATATGTAGCAGTGTTTCGGGGGATCATACTGTCGCCATTCTCAGGGTATAAGAGGCATCTGTGCACATTACGTCACATCTCAGAAAACCGTATGAGGCCTTGCTGACGTGCGAAATTGAAACCCTAGCTGTTTAACGAAGTTTTCTCCGCGTTCAGATGATGTAGTTTCCTGTGATAGGGTGACTGTGAATGACGAATTGCAGGAGTATGGAAGTGGTCGTGGCTGATTTTAAAGTATGGTGATCCCCCTTCGTACGCTGGGGTTAGGTGATCTCTGAATGTTGCGCCAAACCGCGTGGGGGTGGGGTGGGGAGAGGAAACAGTTACGTGGACGCGCATACTTGTGGATCCCATCTTCCCAGTCGCTTGAAATGTATTTTTGGATGTTATAACATTTACATAATGGTCGGGTAAATAATGCTGCCACCTTCCGTAGCAGTTGAGTAACCGTCCACAATTATTCGCTTTTATTCAACATCTGCAGTGTTCGGCTAATTTCCGCCCCCTCCCTGTATTTAATTATTCTCAGCGGCGTATGGTTGAAACCGCGTTGGGTGACGGGTTATTGTGACAGCCGAGTGAGTGCTCGGAGGCGCTGAGTAAAACCACGGAAGACTCGGTGCCTCCTGTATTGCTAACCGGTGGATAGTTATCTTAGAAATAATTGGTCACATTGACAGCTGCAGTTAAAACAAACAATATTGATTGGGGGGGAGGGGGGGGGGGGCACGATACCGGAAGTGTGTGTTACGCACGGAGACGTGAAATACGAGCGGATCGCGTGAACAGTCTGCGCCCCCCACAATGGCGTGCTCAACTCGCCTATTTTTATTGACTGGCAAGGTGTAGGGAAGTAGCAATTCGCGATTGTATGTCGCTGTAGCGCGACTTAGTCCGGAGAGAAGTGTGTTAGAACTCTCATGAATGCCTTTGACAGAATTAAGAAGCTCGACTCGTGGGGAGGGGACAAACCGGTCTCACCAGCACGAGTTTCAGGAGAAATAAAAAAATGCATACTTAGTTGTCTTGTGCGTTGACACTGAGGTGTAGTTATTTCCTCCCGGTATACACAGTAAACTGTTTGTTATTTAGCTGTATGCATTTTAACCACTACATGTTTTGATGCCTTATCGCTTATCCTCAAATATGCCAACACCGAAGCAACAATAAATTGCAAGGCATTAGCAAGAAAGATGTTTTCCTCCAAAATTCAAATAATGAAATAAGCGGGATATATGTCATAAGGGTTCATTCATTTAGTAGCCTGTCTTATGACGGGTCCAAAGCCTCTTCCAAAGCGAGCTCTCCACATAGTGCGATCTAGAGCTTCCTCCTTCAAATTAGAGTATCCTCTCCTTTCCTTAAGGTCATCCAGTAGCTTTCTACGTCTTCTTCCTCGTCTTCGTGTCACTTCTCTCCCCTCTTTTATCTTTCCTTCAATAACCCGTTGTAGAAGGCAGTTTCTATGCAAAATGTGACCAATCCAGTTAGCCTTCTGTTTTCTTATTTCATGTAGGATATTCCTCCGCTCCTTGACTCTAAGTAATACTTCTTCATTTCTCACATGATCGGTCCAGCTGATCTTTTCCATTCTTCTCCAGTATCACATTTCAAAACTTTCAAGGTGTTTCTGATCTGCCTGAAACGTCCAAGTTACAGCACCATATAAAGCTATGCTCCAAATGTATCACTTCACTAGCTTCTTCCTCAATTCCAAGTCCATTGTGCTAGTAAAAAGAGCCCTCTTCTTGTTGAATGCAGCTTTAACCATAGCAATCCTACACTTAATTTCACAAGTACATCTTCCATAATTTGTTAAAATGCTACCCAAGTGTTTAAAATATTCCACATTCTCTAGTTGTTTTTGGTCTGTCATAAATTTTACTGGGAATGGTTGTCTTGAAATTCTCATTACTTTTGTTTTTTTTTTTCCACATTCATTTCCATTCCATAGGATCCTCCAATTTCAATTAGTTTATCAATCATGTCCTGTAGCACCTTTTTTTCCTTAGCCAGTAACACAAGGTCATCTGCATACATCACGGTGTGAATGATTTGCCCGCCTATTTTGAAGTCTCCAAACCCTTCCAGAGCTTCCTTGGTAAGGCATTCGCTGTATAAGTTGAACAGAATTGGTGACAATCAGCATCCTCTTCCAATCCTCATGCTTCTTGTCTCCCCTCGATTCATTCGTACTTTAACACTCTGAGCCATATACAAGTTGCTAATCAATCTTCTACCATGCCAGTCAATACCAGTTCCCTTTAGGATCTGCATTAATTTGGTCCAGTTGACTCGGTCAATGCCTTCTGCCACTCTATGAAGCAAACACATTGTTAGTTCCTCATCCATCTCCAAGGTTCGTTCTGACATTCTCAGCATCCCAATTGCATCCCTAGTTCCTTTTCCTTTTCTAAATCCAAACTGATCTTCTCCGAGTACATCCTCAATTTTCTTTTCAATCCTTCTTCTAAGTGTCATTGCTACTATCTTTGCTGTATGTGTGATAAGGCTGATTATGTGATGGTCACTGCATTTTGTAGCGTGTGGCTTCTTCTTTAAGGCAATCATTGTAACTTCCGTGAAGTCCTTTGGCCACTCTCCAGTTTCATAAATGGTGTTGGTCAATTTCATCTTTCTTTTTGAACCACCTTTTCCCAATAATTTGAGCACATCTCCAGGTACATCATTGTCTCCTGTAGCCTTCTTATTCCTCATTTCCTTGATGGCTTTTTCCACTGCACTTTGCAAAATATATTAGCCTTTCTCGGCTGTATCTACTTCCTCTTCAGGTTCGACTTCTGGGGTTTCCGGTCGATTAGGTTGATCGTATAGTTCTGTAACATAATTCTCCCAAATATTCAGCATTTGACTTTACTCTACTATTCTATTCCCATGGGAGTCTTCAGTGCCAATATTTTGAATCCCTTGGGGGTCTCCCTCCAGCCTAGTTCTTTTGTCTTCATGTACATCAAATCATAATGCCCTGTTCTTTGAAATTCCATAATCTCATTGCATATGTTCTCAAGATATTCCTTTTACCTGTGGCTCTTTTCAGTTCGTTCCTTAGCCTCCTGTAATTCTTCTTGCCTTCTTCAGTGTTGACATTCTTCCATTTCCTTCTTTCATGCATTTTACTGATCATTTCCTGTGTAATCCATGGCTCTCAACTTTCCCAACCAGGTCACTGATAGTACAGGGTGCGGCAGAAAGAACACCCCAATTTGGGAGGGTCATGGCTTCAGGTGGGGAGCGCGTACAGTGATGGGGAGCACGTCATCGAACAGCGGTGTATGTGCCGTTTTCAGTGTACACGGTTGGGAGAACATCGTGCCTTTATTGTTGAGGAGTTTATAAAAAATGGCGGGTTGCCGGTAGCAACACAGCATGCATTTCGCATCTGCTTTGCGCTTGGTCGACGGGAGGCTGTTCCTGATAAGAAAACAATTTACCATTGGGCATCAAACTTTAGACAAACAGGACAAACTTTGGAAGCTCTGAAGGAGGTGATACGACAGGAAGTTGCTGCCATTACACCCAAAATGGTTCTCAAGGTCATGGACAACTACCGAGAGGCTACATCAGTGTATCAATATTCAAGGCCGCCACTTGAGTGATGATTTGTTCGAAACACATTGATGTAAAATGGCATTCTGTGTGCTTTCCAGAAATAGAAAAATATTTGCCGGATCTTCTTTGGTTTTGAATTTATTCACTTCTCAAATAGGGGAGTTCTTTCTGCCGCACCTGTATCTAACACACACATTCCTTTATATTGTTCCCCTGCACTTCGACATTTCCATTGTCACATCAATTGCACCAAGTTTCTTTTCTAGAGTATCCTGCACTCTTTGTCATTGAGCATACAATTTCTCCAAATCCCATTATGGTCTTCTCTTTTGGACCTTATAATTTTCTTCAATCTGGTGCAGATGTTGGCAACTAGTAAGTTGTGGTCATAGTCGATATCTGCCTAGGCAGTGTCTGCACATCCTTCACACTTTCTGAATCGATGTTTCACAAGTATGTAGTCCAACTGATGTCGTCTCCGATCTCCTGGTGCCTTCCCTGTGTACAGTCTTCTCTTGGGCTTCCTGAACCATGTGTTGGTGACAAAATTTCTTTCACAAAAGCTAGTAAGCATTTGACCTCTGTGATTCTTTCTTCCTAAGCCATGTGCTCAAACATTGTTCCTATATGATTCGTCACCAACAACACTATTCCATTCCCCCATTATGATAGTGTTTGTGTCATTGTTTCCATCTTCATAAGGGTAGTATTTAAAAATGTTGATGTTTGCAGTGCAAAAAGTATATAATATTAACTATTTATTTATTTACTTGTTTATTTATTTTTGCCTGTGGCTCTGCAGCCCAACACGGGCTTTCTCATTCTTGAGGTTTCGAGATCACACACAACGATGCACTACAGCCCATAGGACTCCTCTGGACAAGTAATAAGCTCATTGCAGAGACCCCTGACAACACACAACACTCACAGCCGACAAACATTGATGTCCTGGCGAGATTCGAACACACAATCCCATCAAGTGAGCGGTTGTAGACCTCGCAGCCACCGAGATCGGCAATATATATTTTTGTATTAAACATGAATTGTTTCAGTGTGTTTTCACCTCTCAGTTTGTGTACATGATGATGAACCTTGAGTGTACTGAACTTAGTGGTCATGAAGAAGAAAGGTCTACTGGGGAATAAGAACCAATTTGTTTTGTGTAATGGAAGTAACAAACAAACAAACAAACAGGATTTACCTGTGTAAGTCATGTAGACTGAGAAGAAGGTACTGGAGTTGTAAACAAAAGTACTGCCTCCAAAATCACGCTATAAGTGGTTGTAGGCTTTAACATAATGGCCTAACACAGGGGACCATCATATTCAAAGACCTTGAACACACTAAACCCCCCATTGCTTGATACAGGTGAGAGGGTCAAATTGTCCTCCTGCTGATTTAAGCACACCACTGTGAAGGCATATGGGGGAGTAGAGGTATGGCTCCATGCATTCATAACCTCTGCAGCAGATGGAAGCAAGTGATCAGCTTCACTCCCAGGCTTCTTTACCTTGATGAAAGAAATCCCAGATGTGTAAGGATGAACAGGAGGCTGGGTTTGCCTCAGCGTGAGTCTGCGTGCTTTGGGGAAAGAAAATGTTGCCCCACCAGGAATCATACCACGATTCCTTGGTCATCCAGCCAATAGCCTAGTCCCTCTGGCCTGTGCTTTATTTTGGGGGCTGTTGGGGTTAATGATTTAATGTCTTTGGTTAATTTTTAGATTTTTCCTTCTTTTACATTGAATTAATTTTATCTCTGGGTCTGTATGAGGAAGTGCAAAGATAAAAGTTGTTCTTATGCTTAAGTATTGTGAACTGTCAATGTGTGTGTGTGTGTGTGTGTGTGTGTGTGTGGAGGGGGGGGGGTGGGCATGTAACACTTAATACTCTTAGAAGTTGACATTAAATGTAAGGGAGTTTAATCATCATGCTTTAGAGATTTTTAACCTGAGAAACATGGCCTC
>Ga0123355_10004034_pt1 | contig 21282 bp, 14 predicted proteins | sample TergutEmb28metaG_3_FD_89872 | JGI IMG/M metagenome (GOLD analysis project Ga0123355, IMG submission 89872) | Embiratermes neotenicus P1 segment gut microbial communities from Petit-Saut dam, French Guiana - Emb289 P1 | ecosystem: Host-associated > Arthropoda: Insects > Digestive system > Gut ...
CCCCCCCCACAACCCCCCTCCCCCCCCCCCCCCCCAAACCCGTCAAAATGACCGGACGATCGAGGAACTAGTGTACCTCGTAATATAGGGTGTCCATGAAAGTTCATAATTGATTAACTGAGATCTTCGTTGTTCTGAGATGCTACGCAGCGTTGATTGGCAACTAGTTACCGATGTTTTGGGATAATCTAATGGTCCCATCTTCAAGGGTAAAGCAGTCCAAGAAGAATGCTTGACCTCTGAAGACAATACCACCAGGCTGTCCATAAACGTCAGTAACTAACTCCCAATCAACTCTGTGTAACAGTCCAAAACACCGAAGACATCTTTTTATACTTATGTAACAAACCAAAACACGCACATCAATAAAATATGCTTTATCACATATTACCATTCATCGACGCGTTTCGATCGCTTCTAAGACCATCATCAGGGCGTCATACAACAATACAAACAGAACAAAGTAATTGTACAAGACGTATAATTAAAACCACCCGACATTATAGTTAATATTTTAAGCACTACTTGTAGTTTAAAATGTCAAATTACGTTATCGTAAAAAAGATAAAAAAAATTGGGCGTATTTATGTTGCTTCTTAGCTGTATATAGCTGACACACATCCTATTAAGTCAAGATGTGTATAAGCTATATACAGCTAAGAAGTAGCATAAACGCACCCAAATTTTATGTGACTGTCACAAGATCGGGCAATAAAAGAGACTCTTGCTAATTGCTGCGTAATTTGCGAGCTGTGATGTTCTCAAATCGGTGTCGAATGTTGAGGGAAGTGAAACCGTGTCAGTGACCAAGTGATTCCCATGTTCCGAAGAACTGCGTCTCTTCCTCTTCAAGGGAAATCAGCCCGTCACTCCTAAACGTCGAGAACCACACGGCATCACATTCCTGAAGAATCAAACCCTCAACTGCCTCAATTTCTTGTTCCGATCTGACCTCTGTTTGCAGCACGTCATACAACCAACTTGTATTTCAGCTGTGTGAGATTTGAGGTTCTCACCATAGCAATTATGGAGGCACTAAACATCCATTATTAATTCGTGGTGGCACTACCCTCCCAATGCCACTTGAAGTCAGAAAGTTTCCCGCTTTGCTTATGTGCAACGCATCCGTTGTGCAGCTGAATGCGCATGCGTGTTCTCTGTAGCCGTGTTCAACAGCCACATTATCAAGCAAGTGGTAGCGGCAAACAACAAAATTAGGGCACGGGTTCTTTGCTACATCGAAATAGCTGCGTTGCAGGACTGTTTCCAACATCTGAATACCCATGGTCATAGGGAATTGAGAGAGGAATAGAAATATTTTGAATTGAGTTTTCATAACATGCAAAACTTGCCCCAAATTGTAACCCCACTCAGCAACCCGAGAACTGTCTGATTACAGTTGAGTTACAGAAGTCATTCACAGACCGGCAGCAGAAATGAAAACTTCATCTTAGAGACGAGCGATATATCGATAACGACGGTTTCATCCCCGTTAATCGTGATTAAGAGTCACTGCCAATTAACATCTGTACTAGCGGTGCTTGGAGCCCTGTTTACATTTCACTGGCTAGTTGCTGCAGTCATCACTGGAAATGATAACCGTTATGTACTGGTGATCCAGTAGCTGCTCACATTTCACAGTCCAGCAACCGCTACCCAATAACACGCTAGGTGTTGGCACGATCAGGCTCGATACCGCAATGCCAGACTCATCTATAAGTTAAGAAAATATACGTTTAGGATTGTTGAATTACAGGCCCAAATCAATTATATGCGTTGTATTTGGGTTTGTAATTTGTATGTGTATTTTTTTGTTACTAGTACGGGTTTCTTGCTTGTTGTTCACTATTTATTTAGTTGCGTGTAAAATTGGGCTAGTTGGTCCGTACGTGCGTAAGGTTTGTAGGGAGATAGGTTGGTACTGTTTATTGCTTTGTATTTTTGTTTATATTTGTTTTAATTAGAAGTTGATTTATTCTGCCATTATTGGTTTTTTGTGTTACTAAAAAGGGCAAAGTTGGGTTAAATCATTTTTTTCTCGTTTGATGCTGAAACGGGGTTTTTATTGTCTGGGCTAAACACGTATAATTAAGTGGACCTATTCGTCTAACATACGTTGCAATAAAATTCAGTGGAAGGTGTTCTCTTCTTTCCAGAATTCGATTCTCTCTCTTCTATCTTCGTTATGTATATTTGAAGTTTCAGTAAGAATGACTTCATAGTTCAATTTGTTTCTTCTGCCTTCCCTTCAGACTTCAGTTCACTTGCAGGCTACAGACATCGCACCACCCTTGTGTATTTGCTGCTGTCACATTTGACAAGTCACATTGCGTTACTGTAATATGTTACACAATTTTAATCCTATTATAGTTTTTGTGTTAATTAAGATCAGTTTTTGACTCGGCAAACATGGCTGTCTTTGTAAGTTAGTCATCCCATTGTTGTTACTAAAAGATAAAACAATATAATACCGTCAACACGACGCAACATAACTCTATCGTGCAGACGTTAAATATCTGGCGTTAAATATATGCGTTGTTCCTCTTATCGTCATGAAATGATAGAGGGCTTATTAAAAATATATAAAACTAAATAAATTCATTAATTAATTCAATATAATACACGACAACGAGTTCCACTCGGACTGCATGACCGTACAGGTGGAGGCACCAAAATCCTCCAAACCATCGAATAATATTTACCAGCCATAGCAGCGTGATATTCCATAAGACTTGACTCTTCACGTACCAAGTTTAATTTCCCCACCAATAATAAAATAACTTCCCCTACGCATCCTGCAAAGATAGCTGGTGTCAAGGATGACTTCTACGACTAACAACCACATTACGAACCCAATAGCAATAATATTAATTAGAAGTACGGTGATATCCAATCACCGTATCGCTCATCTGTCCCTCTATTCCACTATTTTCAATGCACACATCGCGAAGCAAAGCAACAAGCATTATCTTCCTTCTTCCATTGGTACTATAGCCCACCGTGGTCTTTGGCCTGTCGAATAATGTCCTTCCATTTTTTCCTAACTGCCACCAATTCTCTCCATCTTCTCACTCCCAGCACTTGAAGATCTCTTTCTACTTCTTCTTTCCTTCCTTTCCTGGGTCTTCCCCTTCTTCTCATCCCTTCCAGTTCTGTAGTGAAAATCTTTTTGTGCATCTTATCCTTCTCCATTCTCTCTAGGTGACCTAACCAGCTTATCCTTTCCCCTTTTATCCATTTTACTATATTTTCTCCTACCAAACATCACCATGATTGCTTAATGCAAGCAACCTGAATGAAGATTCCAATCAGTCCTCCAGATACGACATCATGTATATTAGTGTAGAGGCAATACTATTTGCAACGTCTATCTTCAGGGCGTAGCCCAAGAAGAGTAAAGCCACGCGAAAAGAAAATGGAATAAGACAGACGATGGATTACTGGATAAACGGATGTCGTCGCACAAGCCAGAGTAGGCGGAGATCAAGTTGATGCACGCAAGACAGATGGACAAGGGGAACAACAAGATAAGTGATGAACACGAGATATGAATGTCTGAAAAGCATGGCATGGAAAGGGCGAAGGTACACAGGAACTGAGGGCGGAAACTCGGTAAGGCCGAGGACAGCAGGAAAGAGAACCGGTGTTTTGAGGAGCAGATAATTGTTATGGAATACTTCCGAGACCGCGCGAACACAGTACCGACTACCAAAAATAATGTGCCCGAAATGCCAACGGTATTAGCAGTCCCAAGGGTCAACATAGTCGTATTGCACTGTTGAGTGCCTCAACCTGGAGAATCACCATCATTTTCATGGTAAACTCTACGCCAGGTAAGTAAGCTTGCCGTTGTATTCCGCAGTATTTGAAGGATCGCTAGAGATGACGCCACAGATGTACAGTTCCCTACAATTCTTTAGGGAGACAGTTGCGAGGATTCTGCACACTCAGTACTAAAAAATGTTTTCTCTATCAAATTATAACCGAATTTATCATCTAAAAATATTCCTACTGCGTTTAAATCGCTTAAACAACTGACAATAACAGAAACCACAAGACAAAAGAGCGAACACAACATGAATCATTCAGAGGTCTACGGCACTTGGTTCGTCCAATTAGTATGGCGGAAACGCTGCTTATGTCTATACAGGAAGTGTGTGGTTCAAAATATGTGTGGCTGTCCTCATGCAGGTTTCCCGTTACTTTCCTCAGTCCCTCCAGGCAGTTGTCATCAGTTGGTTAATCACAAAGCGCAATGACCACTTCCTGGCACATTCTTCACAGATCATTATTTGTCATATTATCTAATTTACTGACATCGTCGATTAAATCTTCTGCGATGCTTAGCAGTCATGTCGTCTTTATAAGAAGAATACAAAAAAAAATGCAAAAACCTAAAGATAAACTGTATCTTACATAGACGCATGTATTACGTGTACTTCTCCCTGTTACGAGTAATTAACTACAGTATAAAATATAGAGGCGGCTCTGGACGACATTACGGTGTTGCGCACATTATTATGTAATTCTTGCTACGTCATTTTACCGCGTGTTTCATTTTCCGTACACCTTCCGCTCCAATAAATATTTAGCGAGTTAAACTCAAGACGCTAACAGAAGCGGGTGTGATTCTTCACACGAAATGTTGGCTGCTGTCGTCCGATTTCAATCCGAACTGAAACGTCTCGATAGAACTTAGATAAAAATGATATTGGTAAATATTCCTTCGTAAATAGGATCATTAGAAGCTGGAACCAATTACCTGCCGGCTTACTAGCGTCTTTCCCCTGTAAACTAAACACGTTTAGAAAGACGGTTAAGAATGTAGTTACAAGCAAGGGAATTCAAGTGGGGATTGAGTGTAAATAAGTGAAGTGATGTAAAGTGTAGTGATTTATGTGGAGTGATATTATTTTGAAGTTAAGTGAAGTGGAGTTACGGTGAAATTCTTGGGGATAAAAGTGCCATGTACACTAGGGTGACTTTATACAGAGTGTACTTGATTATATTGTGACTATTTCATTTGGGTGTATCTTGTACTTTGTTTTAACTTGTTCTGTGGTTGTTTTAGCTTGTTTTGTAATGTGTGGGTGTGTATGTGTGGTTTTGTAATGTATGTGTGTGTGTGTGAATGTGTGGTGTTTTGGTAATACGTATCCTTGAATTTGCTGTGTTTTGTATTATTTGTACTGTGTTTTTTTGTATTGCTTCGTTTATGTATATTTATTCTTATTTGTTTGGTTTGTACTAGTGTAGGAACTACTGCCACCGAGTGACAACTCAAATTCAGTTACTACTACTACTACTACTACTACTACTACTACTACTACTAATAATAATAATAATAATAATACTCATTAATACGCAATTTTATAAACTCCTACTAAGCTTCTGAAAGCCTGTAATCTGCGGACAAACGGAAGAACTGATTGACAGAGAGCTATGACGAAACTTTTCTGGATCACTTGCTCCTGATGATGAAGGCACAACATTCTCCTAAAACGCTGCTAATTACTGACCAGCTGAAAAGGTTTAGCATGCCACAAGATTTTAATCTTAACTTGTTATGTTCTTTACAAATGGTGAGCTTAGGATGTCTCGCAGCGAACAGTATCCGCGATGAATTCCGAACGTAAGCTCGCCAATTTAACATAGTTTGCCTCTCAATTGTCCCCGAATATAACAGAACGGTTTTCCCGCCAAGAGATTATTTGATTGTATGCGTTACGTGATGCGGAACTAAAACCCAATTCCATTTTGAATTAGAAACAGAAGCTGTTGTAACATTTAATATAATAGCAGACTCCCTATTATTCAAAACATGAATTTGAGGTTATAAACCACATAGCTATCAAATGCTCGTTTCGGCACTATTATTACGAGAGCTACTGACACAAATGCATTTGCAGTTTTCTGGGGCACAGAATTTGTGCCTTATTCTAGTCAGCAATGCGTGTTACACTTTACCAAATACAGGCTGGGTATGTGAACAGAGAAATTACAGTACGGGCCAGCAAGTTTCAGTGGTGCGATAAAACTTATCTCCTGCACCAGGCCAAATAATATCCAAACACACACACGATTTAATGTTTCACCGCCAACTAAATATCATATTACAGTTTTCAATAACAATTTCTGTGTACGCTTTTCCTTTCCAGTGCACAAATTTCTAGTTTATTATTACATATCAAATGCGATGTTATGCGCCTTTATTGTTATTCTATTTAAAAACGGCCTTAATAGCTCAGGTCATACAGGGGCGATAACGAGAAGATTTGTGAACAGTGGACTGGAATGCATACGGAAGCACGCAGACGTGGCCTAAGCTGAAGTACTATCCGGGAACATATGCGTGATTTCAGGCTTCCGCCGCGAAGTAGATGATAACTATGCTCTTCTGGGTTATTACGCAGCGAGTAGTGGTAATTTATTACCGACGTTTCGTGACAACCTATCGGGTCCCACCTTCAGGGGTGAGGGATTATTTATCCTTGGAGATGGGACAGATAGGTTGTCCCGAAACGTCGGTAAGAAATTACCACTACTCGCTGCGTAACAACCCAGAAGAGCGCAATTCTCAGCCAGGTAAACACTTGGAGAAACTAGGCAAAACCATGCAACCTTCGGTCAGAACAGCAGGTTCGCTTGTCGAAATTTGAAGCCAGGATCCCCTTTTACAGGTCTAAAAAGTAGGATTGCTTCTATATCGTTTGATTTAGTTATATGCATATTCAAAACTGCTGTCCTTCTTCCCTCTTATAGAAAAACCGTTGTTCCGTTGTGAATATGAAGTAGACTTATGTAGGACATTAATGACATTCTGTTTCTTTGGAACAGATATTAAGGCCATATAAGTACTGCACTCGATGCAGATTCGCAAATAAACTACCGTGCCAGGAGCCAAGGCTATTCTGACAGATACATAATTAAGGTCGAATGTTATGTAGTCTACCGAAAACAGAATTCAGACAATATAAACAATGCATGGAGTGCGACATATTAGGTTCTCACAGCGCTGTTCATATATATTCAAGTTTTCTGTGAAATGACATCATGTATATTGGTACATTATTACTGACCTTCCAGAAGAGCAAGATGCCTCCATCTGTGGGGTGGTCTAACAAGAGGTAGGGTAGGGTAGGATAGGGTAAGTATCCTTAGGCGGAAACAGAAATTATGAATACAGAACATTACAGGATATACAGGATGTACTGTAAGGAATAATATCTCATTTTTTATTTCACGCCCTTTGGCCGGTTTGTTTGCACCTATTTGTTTTTTTTTACGCGACTAACACTTTTCATGTACGCCTTTTTCACTTTCGCCCGCTTTTTTATGAAAGCAAATTGGGCGTACAAAAAGGGCTGCATGCTTCTACAAGGCTTAGATGTTTTCGTACAATAAATTCGTATTTTGTATTTTAGACGTACACGGAATATACTAAAACACACTTATATTGCAGTAAATAATGTGACAATGTTGCTGCATTCCTTCCGAAAATCAGGGTTTAGTAACGACATGTGCGATGTGAGATGGTTATTACTACTGGTACTCTTGAGGTTGCTGTTGGCACATCCAAAATATTACCTGAAGCATGAACATTATAGTATGTGCTATCAGTATCCTTTCAGGCAGAATACCGCTAATAATAAAGCGCTAACGGGCCGACACATACAGCGAAATCAATACATAATCTACACTGTGTTAAGAAACGCTACCTGGCGCTTAATCAAACAGAAGATTTTTCCATGGAAATGGCGTGAGGACGACATAAACACAAAACCATTCACACTGACCTGCTCAGGCCACTAGAATTATGTAATGATCCGTTAGTGTTTAAAATTAAACACTGGAACAGGCGGTGTTTTTCATATCACACTGACGGATATAATCTTCACATAATTCGTGTAGTGCCACTTTGTTTGTAATAACGTCTACTGTCCTGCTTCCGCGTTAAGTTACTCCGATCCGACGATTAGCTTACTCCCTGCTTCTTTTTTCTTTGTAAGATTTCGGTTGTGTTCTAATAAACCGACGTCAGTGCAAATATACTGACAGTTGGTGCATCAATTGGGTCTAAAAGGAGAATACAGATTACAGTAAGATATTTCTGTATCCGAAGCGAAGGCATAAGAGGGATTCGAGGTATAGCTCAATTCATTCTTACACTCGGCATCTGCTAGATATTAGTGGTCAGCTTCACACATCGACCATTCTTACTCCTGAAAAAGAGACATCGGTATCCGTTAAATAGGAGGTTGAGTGGGCCCCACCGCCGATATGGTCAATTTAAAGACGAAAAACAATTCGTTTTTACCTGGAATCGAACCTCATTTCCTCAGCTGTTCAGCAGGTGGCCTAGTCGATATAGCTACTACACTATCTCTGCTTCACATATTGTATACAGTAATAGCTCAATCAGCCTAGTTGGCCTACCTCTCATCGAAGCTGTAACTGTGAGGACAGGCTGGATAACGAAGCAGGAATTCTAACTACTACTGCGATCCGACATTCTGCATTAAACAGATGGCAATTCCATCAGTTGTCCTTATCGTGCGGTTAGGGTTTCTTAATGCTCAGGAAAAGTGGTTTCATTACAAAAAAAAAAAATTCCTTCTTCACCATTTCGTGCTGCAATTTCACACCGCTTCGCTGAGCGTTGCGTTCGCCGAGGATACTCCACATCGCCACGATTTATTTTCTCTGGTTTAACTGCCCATGCTCACATTCTTCACACACAGCGTTTTATAAATCTCCGCCTATCAGCTCCATTTATCCTCATGACTCCAGCGTGATGAAATTCGCTGAAGAGGGTCAAAAGGTTAGAAATCTTCACCCCCGACTAAACGTCGCAACTTTCATTAGTTATAACGCAGTGAAAAAAAAAAAGGAAAAAACTCCGAAAAATAAATGAACAAACTACAATGGAACCAAGCAAACTGGCTCGAGCACTAAAACTTCTGGCTTGTATTCCGGAGAAGCCCAATTCTTATCCCGGCCACGACAATCATCATCTTGACAGAAATGTTTTGCGGTTTTCTTTGATTTTTCCAGAGACATTCCGCTAGAGTACCTCAAATTATGCCGCAACCACTTCTTTCTACAGTCTTGTCTATTCATAATCCACACTTATCATCCCACTCTTCGGTATTATATTCTGGTAAAATCAGGCGTTGACACTTTATCGCATACAACGTAAGGAAATAAAATATCAGAAGGAAATACAACTGGAACTACACAACAAATTAAGGTATAAAGAACCACAATTTAATCTGTTATTGTTGCATGTGGCTGCGAAACGTGATTTGACTCCGCAGAAAGTATTCACACAAAATTTGCATTAATTTCCTCAGTCCCTAGTTCTCACTACAGTGAAGGGCACATTCTTCCGAAATGGTAGCCTCTACAGAGAACATTTATTAATATAATATATTAACTTCTAGTCTGTGGGGAGAATATTTATTTACAGTCACGAAATCATACCAATTGAAATTAATACTTATAATAAAACCAACTAGATGCACTAATTTCTCAAATTTATTTTTGGAATAAAACTCTACATGTTTCGGACAGTTCCTCTGTCCTTCATCAGGAGTTTTTCATTGTAAACACAGTACTTCTATATGTCATACAGGTTTGCTGACAGCTATCAACAAACTTGTATGGCATATACCATTGCTGTGTGTACAGTGAAGAACTTCTGATGATGGACAGAGGAAATGTCCGAAACATGTAGAGTTCTTTTTAGATTCGTGGTTCGGTGCATCGTAATTCTAGGTTGAAGAATTCCAACGAGATGCAACAGTATGAATTTATTAACTGCTCAATTACTCTACGCGTTTCGGGTGTCCATCGCACCCATCATCAGGAGTACATAAAACTGTAGTTGCAGCCTCTGGTACAGATCATACTATCTGGGGAGCAAGCTTCCTCAAACGTAACCAAATAAGGACTCATTTGGTCACGTTTGAGGAAGCTTGCTCACAAGATAACACGATCTGTAACAGAGGCTGCAACTACAGTTTTATGTACTCCTGATGATGGGCGCGATGGACACCCGAAACGCGTAGAGTAATTGAGCAGTAAATAAATATCTTCATACTGTTGCATCTCGTTGGATTTCTTCAGCCTTTGTAGAATTTTATTCCAAAAATAAATATGAGAAATTAGTGCATCTAGTTAGTTTTATTATAAGAATTTATCACGATGTACGGTCACCTGAACGTCAAATGAAATTAATACATAAAGGTAAAGCAGTCCCATTACAAGTCTGGACAGGCCCAGAGGGTTCCAGGAAGTTAAGGTTCCCAGATTTCGTGACAACGGCACAGGAAGGTGGTAGGTTGTCAGCCTTACGCACCGGCCGTCTTTACCCTCAGGAAATACTCCTGGTACTCATTTCTGTTAGAGGCTGAGTCGACCCCAGGGCCACAGTGCGATCGGAAGGATTTTATGTCAATGAAAAATCCACTGACACCAGCTGGAATCGAACCAGCGACCTTCCGATTTGTAGCACAGCACCTTAACCACTGTGTTACCGCGGTGCCCCAATTAATACATAATCCCGTCATAAATATTACATATTTTGCCGTCACGTTTCGGACAAGTAAGAAGTACGCGAGATTTCAGGCTTCCACCGCGAAGTGAATGAGAACTGGGCTCTTCTGGGTTACTACGGTGCGTGAAGTTGTTAATTCCTTACCGACGTTTCTGGACAACCTATCGGTCCCATGTTCAAGGTCCCTCGAACATGGGAAACGTCGGTAAGAAACTACAACTTCACGCACCGTAATAACCCGGAAAAGCGCATTTCTCATATAAGAAGTAAGTTAAGTCCGATCCATTCAGTACACACGAATTTTTTTTCACTGGTAACAAAGGTTTATGTAAAAACAAACATTCCAACTGTACCTTCATTTGTTTTACAGAATGCAACATTGACGCCATAAACACTGCAACATTTCCATCACTGATTATAAGCTCATTAAAGATCACATTTGGAACAGACGTTGCATCGAAACGGTATTCGATAAAATTTTACCATTTTTCCATTATGAACTGGATATTCCTGCCTCCGATCAGAATTCCCTACACGGTTTTCAATTAGTGAACAGAATACCTAAAATGTATCTCCATATTTTAAAATGATAAAATCAAAAGTTAGAAACTTGCAGTGACAAAAATGAAGCACACAACGCATACATAAAACATGAGCAAGTTTAAAAACATACGTCGCGTTTTAAACGAAGTTTTTTACTGTAAAGTTTTTTTATATAAAAAGAGCCTTGTTTCGAAGCAGTTTTTGGGAGGTTACGATCTTTCATATCGATATCGAAGACACACCGCACTTCGTATGTTCAGCCGTCACCCAAAAACCCTCATAGGCCTTCCGTTCCACATGAAATATGTGTTGGGAATCCAAGCTATCAAGTACCTGTGTACTGCACTGAGCTTGCTGGAGGTTCGGGTGATATACAAGCGCAGGGGACAGATCTTCGTGACCTCTACCATAAACCATTCTCTCTATCAATGGCATGTTTTAATCTCTCGTGAAATATATGATGAAAATTGATGTTGCCGCTGTCTACTGGTTTCTACAAACCGTGGCTGGCTAAATTGCGAAAGTGAAGAAGAAGCAGATGTAGCGCGTGTCACAAAGCAGCGTCCACGTGAATTTCACGTAAACGAAGTTCGCCTCATCGTAAGGAAAAAGACCATAGTGTATGAGTTGCAGTTGTATCAGTAAGTGGTTAATTAGCACTAACAGTGATACCAGCTCCTCTCGTGTTAATTTACAATTAAAAGGGAACAATTAACAGGCATATACTAAGTGAAGAACAGAGGGTACTGAATGCCGAGGGATTCGGTTATTTATGCACATCACGTAGCGCTCCGAAGATAAGGGAGTTTGCAATCAGCTGCGGGTGAAAGTCAAATGTGTAACGTACGTACAAATGCAGACTGATCTTGGGAGAAATGTAACAGCGTACGCAGTATAGTGACTAGGTTGTGGGCTGGAATATTCGAGAATCCTGGTTCGATTCCTGGCTGGGTCAAGAGAATTTTTCTCTTCTCCGAAGCATCCAGACCACCGCTGGGGCCCGCGCCTCCTAGGGCCGGCGCGTTAAGGTTGACCGCTCACCTCCATTTACTGCCGAACTTAAGAATATGTGGAGATACAAAGCCACTAGCCCATACGCCTTCACAACGTGCACAGATACAAATTTACCTTTTCCTTTACTTTACCGCGGTGGAACGTGTGAATGTGAATTGGATTAAACTTGCTCTGTATTGTATCCAGTGTCAATGTCTGCCTTTGTCTGTTTCGCAAATTATGTTCAACGCAGCCCATCCGTCCCTTAAAAGAGGTGGACGGAAAAGTTCGGTTTCCCTGTCGTACTTCTTTCCACGAACACCTGTAATGTCTGTAAAACTTTAATTGTGACGGCTTGGTATTGTAATGGATGTCAGCGATATTTTGATCATGTCTCAAAAACCCACGCCACTGGTCTAGTGAGAGAGAATGTTCTTCATAAAGGGCCCATAAGACAATATACGGCGCCCTGTACGCTCTCCGTCCGAAGCTGGAGAAAGTCCAGTCTCCAAAAGACTGTAGGTATTTCTGCCTAAGGCGATGGACAATGTCGAAAAGTCTATCACTTCTATTTATTTGAATGTTTGTATTCGTCACAAAAAATGCGAACGTTGGTGATTACTGTACCTTTAATTTGAATCTCTTTAATTCAGAAGTTTAGCGAAATATCAAATCTTGACAACATGATGGCCCTCAGAAACTGCAGACTCGAAATTAAGAGGATTAGTCAGATATTGTGAAATACCGAGTTTAGGCGCGTTCGCAAAATTACGAAAAGTGCTTAGCTTCTTCATAATGTCAGTCTGTCTGTTTGCCCGTCCGCATGAAAAAACCCGGCTCCACTGAACGGATTTTCATGAAATTTCGCTTTGGAGTATTTTTCGAAAACCTGTTGAGAAAATGCAAGTTTTATTGAAATATGACAATAATAATTGGCACTCGGTAAGTAAAAGTAAACACATTCATGATAATATCTCGCTCAATTACTCTTAGAAAGAGAAATGTTTTAGACGAAATTTGTAGATAAAATACAAAAAACGAAATTTATGTTCAAAAACGTTTTTACAAAAAAACAGTGCCGGTTCATGAGACAATGTAAAAAAATATGGTACAGACAGACAGGCCAAAGATGACAATAGAATAAGGCGCATGCGACTTGCACGCTGTATAGCTAAGGATACAGACACACATTCAGAATATGTAGTAATACGTAGTTATTGTTTCCCATGACAACAATGGTTACGCAAAAACTCCCCAAAGTTACGTTAATAGAGACATAGCCTGTCTTGTTATATATGTACAACCTGAAAATGACTGGCATTAATTACTGGAAGTCACAATCTGGCAGTACTGACTGACGGTCACAGACTGACACTACTGACAGTACTGACTGACAGTCACAGGCCGACAATACTGGCAGTACTGACTGACAGTCACAGACCGACACTACTGACAGTATTTACTGGGTCACAGACCGACACTACTGACAGTACTGACTGACAGTCACAGGCCGACACTACTGACGGTGCTGACTGACAGTCACAGACTGACACTACTGACAGTACTGACTGTCACAGACCGGCACTACTGACAGTACTGACTGACAGTCACAGGCCGACACTACTGCCAGTACTGACTGGCAGTCACAGACCGACACTACTGACAGTACTGACTGACAGTCACCGACTGACACAACTGACAGTACTGACTGACAGTCACAGACTGACACAACTGACAGTACTGACTCGTTTTTATGTTCCTGATCGCCTTCTAAACCTGCTTCAACTCTATTATTTCCGAGATCCTGATTAATTCGCATATTCGAATAAACAACGTGGACAGAGGATTAACCCATGAATGCAATCTCTCTCATAATAGAAAATAACAATAAATATTCATGTACATTCAGACTTCGAATCAGCACACCGTTATTATTTTAAACTTCCTCGCCATGGTTATATGCAGCTTACACCTTGTCCACACATTTCAAAGTTTTTACGATCTCCCTAAACCAATAAAAATTTGTATTTTTCCGTTGTAACTGTGACAACGGCACTCCAATCCGAATCCCCATTAGCAAAACGTCCCGATGGAATACAGAGAGTTCTTAAACATTATGTTACAAAGAGTCTGATATTTCAGTTATCCTGGGTGTTATATATTACTTATAGACAAAAATATAAACAACAAAATAGGCCAGCATAAATATCAATACGTTAACCAGTTGAAAGTGTTTTAAAAAATAATATAAATAAAATCAACCATGTCAGATTTGTAAAAATTACTGAATATTTGGTACTTTCTTATTATCGTACTTCTCGATTCTAAGAATCAATCTCTCCCACTTTAAGGTATCTTCAATCGGACTGTGTCTTACACCTGATGGCGTCTAAACACCGCCTACTACAATTTAGAGCTCCTTCTCCTATTTCTTGATGAGTTATGACTGTCGCAGACAGACAAAAGCACAGGCACCTCACTTCATTATATGGAGTGAAAGGTGAACACACAGTATTAAATTACATTATCTCCTAAAGGGAACTCTACATTGCTTCCACTCTTGCACCACTTTTAAGCCCAAACACTACCATTTAGTGTCAGATTTCAACACCGACACCAGCAATTTTCACACACGCAGACTCGATACCTTTCTGCAAAATGCTGAAGACAACAGGGAGGGATAAAAGTACCTACAATTTCTTATTCCGGTCCATCATTTGACATTGGATTTCGTCGGTAGATATGCACAAAAAGTTTTTCTTCGGCCTGCGACAATTGTCCTGCCACGCCAGCATATCTCGAGTGGCGATGGAAATCCTCGGGGAAGAGCCCTTGAACCAAGTGGGGTTTGTGGTGAAATATGACACTAAATGGCGGTGTATGGGCTTCAAAACTGTGCATGAATTGTGGAAATATAGTATCCCACTTAGGACACACAGCCGGTTAACGGCAATTTCTTTAAAATCATCCTGTAGACCAAGCGAAATGTCCATTTAAATTCACCACAGTAGAATAATTTCTTTCCCATTGTCATCATTTCTCGTGCTTTTAGGCCTTTACCTCATTTTCCTTAAAACAGCCACTAAGTTATATCTTCATTTTTGTACGGTACAGCTTTGAAAGTTGTCACTTCTGTAAAACCTTCTACCGGTTATAAAGACATCATATACAGGCATAATTACACAATTTTATCTCTACCAATCCAGGCCTGTCAAAGGAAGTAAAAAATCAATATACTGCCTTACAATTAACTTTTAATATCCTCTTCAGTCCTAAATTTTGTATTTACGATTCTTGTAATGTGCCTTTAAAAGATCTGAAACAGCAAACCAATTGAAATAAAATTCAACTCGAACTAATACTTTCACAAATATTTTCTGTCATTTTAACCCTTGAACATTAATTAATAATATCCGGTTTGGTATGCCGTTTTTATTCGCCAGACCCAGACCGTTCATATCACCTATATGTCTAGTTATTTTGATTAAGTAATACTTTAAACCATTTTCCATGTGATGAAGCCCCTTGGGGCCACCTCCATTCCCGCAGACCGATTTTAATTATACTTGGTACGGCAATCCCATTCAATATTAGAACACTCCTACCAAAATTTAAAGCTTTAATTTTAATTACATAATAAGTTATGGTCTCCGCACAAAAACACAGACACATTCTTCTATCTATTCTAATACAAGGTGTCTGTGTGACTGGGCGTGTCTGTCTCTAGCATCCATAAGCGATCAGAGTGCAAGGACATGAAACTGAAAAGTGGAAGAGTTTTAGGAGGAATAAAAGGTATGCTGTACCAAAAAAATCAAAACTGATCCAAGGGAACGATTTTGAGCCACGTGGTTTCAACCCTAAGCAATGATCAGTGGTCCGAGTCACATACACTGCCACGGTTACGATAAACGGTTGTCCGTGAGGTAGGCGCCGAGGCCGAAGAAATAGTTCTGCATCGAACATACGACGCAATACAGCAAAGTCAGACGGCAGCACTCCGATAGATTGTACCAGTACTTGGATTGCTGTAAGAAACGAGTATTTAACGATGAAAGACGTGAGTAGAACGGGTCTGTAATAACAGAGCCAGCTAAAATAAGCAGAAAAAAGGAAAGAATGAACCGACGCTGCTAAGATGCAGAGACGAAAAAGGAAAGGAAGTCATTTTATATTGTAAAGCTGTTGCAAAGGCAAAGAGAATCTCCAGTATAAATGGCGTAAAAATTATTAGCCACATTTTAAATTCATTTATGCTGCAACATGAGCATTAAAACGTTTAAAGCTAAAATGCGTTAACAACTGTTTTGCACGTTTGATTCCTTTCACATTTTTGTACAAATCTGTCAAAATGGTATTAATTACACTGCAATTAGGGCGAGGAAAGGTGAAATGGTACCAGCTGTAGAACTGTAATTCCTGATGGTCGAAACAGAAGAAAACAAGCTGAAAGGACTGCCATTGAAAGATTAAAGTCGGCTGAGGCTAGGAGTGAATCAACGCAACAGTGGCTGTTAACAGATCATTAACTGCAAGGCTACGAGCTGCTGAAATTCTTTCAGTACTCATCTGAGAACAGAAGTTACTAGAGAAGCAGATGCATTGTCCACAGCAGCGGAAATTTCAGAGGCGACTCAAACCGGAAGTTAAGCTAGGGCCTCAGCCTGCATACGGATATCACACCACCACAGCCAAACCACAACGTAACACCAACACACATCGAACCAGAGCAATACAACCCATGAAATGGCTCAAAAAATAAGTCGCAAGCTCCTGAGGATGGATGTATTAACATGCGAAACATGTTGAGCATTAAATAAAGAAATAATAAAGCAAGTGACATCAAGCTGGTCTCTCTTTATTCAGTTATCAAGATGATGCGCGGTCCAATAAACATAAGATTAACAGCGTCAATCTTCCTGAAAACGTTCTACCAGAAACAAAAAAGTGTGCGGCAAGCAATGTATCAATGAAATCTGTAAGATGTGTCAAAGCAGGACTCTAAAAATCCGGGCGCCAGTTCAGAATGGCGCCTAGATACTTTGTCGTGGCGCCTAGAATTTCGGAAGCATGAATTGTAATTTAAAGGGTTTTTTTCTTTTGTTTGGTAATTCCGATTCAACAGGAACTTCGTTACTATACATCTCGATCATCGCCATCAACGAACAGTCAGTTTAACGTAATATGAGAATGCGTGGCAGGATCTCTTTAAGCCTTTGACAAGAATGGCGGGGGGAATGGAGAGCAGGATAATGGGAGTGGTGATTGAAGGGGTGGGTGGTTCGTCGTATATTTTATCTCCTTTCTATTGCAATGTTTAATAAGTAGTTTGAAAATGAAACTTTCCGTTTCAGCTTATTTCTAAGGAATTTTAAATTTTGATTTGGTATTACTTTCTGTGGGGGATCGCGTTAGCACAGTGGTTAAACTGCTGTGCTACAAATCGGAACGTCGCTGGTTCGATTCCAGATGGTGTCATTGGAATTTTTCATTGACATAATCCTTCGAATCGCACTATGGCCCTGGGGTCGACACAGCCTCTAAGAGAAATGAGTACCAGGAGCATTTCCTGGGGGGTAAAGGCGGCTGGTGCGTAAGGCTGACAACCTTACCGCCATCCTGTACCATTGTCATGAAATATGGGAACCTTAACTTCCTGGAAAACTCTGGGCCAATCCAGACTTCTAATGGGGCTGCTTGTATTAATTTCGGTGTGCTGTATCAAAAAAATCGCAAAATATGGTGTCATTCCGAAGAATATCCGCAATGTATGTGTAAATACTGTAGTTTATTTAGACATATAGTGAGAGTACAAGCAATAGCGGGAAGATAAATTTATTGGTCATTGTGGCATGAATCCTCAAAAGAAGGAAAGCAATGTGTGTTTCCTGAATTCTGTAGCTACCGCCTGCATTCCAGGAAAATTCGTCATGCCTTCTATCAACGAATTATGAAGGGTAAAAGCAGTGCTTATAAACACGTAAAAAAGATCTTCTGTAAGAAACAGAATAAAGTTGCATACAAACGGACAGAGCAATTGAACAGAATACCAGAAGACGGAATATCAAAATTCACTGCCACTTACCGTCCAGAAAGAAATATAACTGTCTGCAGACGCCATGAACTACGGACTAAAACGTAAGAGTTTCAAACTTCTGCTTCAAATGCATAAAAAGAGAAAAGAAACCGGTCAGTGCCTTCTAAAACAAGTGCAGTCATTCACAATATCAAACATTCTAATCAAACATGGTACGTCTTCTTGGCCGTCAGGTTACACTGGTCAGCTAATAAGAAATTGTTTGGCCCGGTAACATAGTAACTTTTTGAGTTCATAACCATCGTCAGATTCTGTAGACCTACAATGGAGGAATAAAAATAATCAATAACTTACTTACTTGCTTAATTACTTACTTATTTAGTTACTTACTTAATTACTTACTTACTTACTTACTTACTCCATGATGCTGAGTCCTTCTTGAGAAGCTAACTGGTTTGCAGCTAGTCAAGAAATTCCCCGCATTTCACGGAACCCGAAGATTCATTACCGCACTCAAAAGCGCCCGCCAACTGTCTCTATCCGGGGCCAACCCAATCCAGTCCACATACCCACATCCCACCTCCTGGAGATCCATCCTAATATTATCCACCCATCTACGCCTAGGTCTCCCCAGTGGTCTCTTTCCCTCCAGTTTCCCCAGCAAGACGCTATACACCCCCTCTCCTCACCCATACGCGCCACATGCCCAGCCCATTTCATTCTTCTCGATTTTGTCACCCGCACAATATTGAGTAAGGAGTGAAAATCATTTAGCTCTTCCTTATGCAATCTCCTCCATTCCCCCGTTATAATCAGTAACAACTATCCAAAATATATAAACAACCGAAAAATGCACTTTAATGTTTATTATGTACTTTATCCACATGTTCTCATGTTGTGCATGAAATACGTCATAATTGTTTTTGTTGTTTTTTGGTTATTTACATATTTTGGATCCGATTTAGCAAGGAAGATAGAACGTATTAAATAACAACAAGATGGAACATGTTACATAACAGCTGTGTTTGTACATTTCACTATACATATTATATCGCAAAATGAATCGGATTTGTTTTAAAAAAATCAACATGTTGCAAAACGATATACATTAAAATACACAAAAATACCACAGTTGTGATATACTGTTCTTTCTTCCCCCACTGTTTTTTGTATTTCACAACAGGATTTTCCAAATTTTGACGTTTTGCTGACCGTGCATCTCAGTATATTTATCTCAGTATTTAAACAACTTGATGCACAAAATTTTTGTTTTACAATAAGTATATTTCATGCCTCTACATGTTTCGAGCACATGAGCTCATCATCAGGAGGTCAAAATTGCATTACACAGCCTCTGGCATCATCACACCTAAAGGTGTGATGATACCAGAGGCTGTCAATTTTGACCTACTGATGATGAGCACATGTGCTCGAAACATGTAGAGGCATGAAATAAACTTACTGTTTTGCATTACACTTATTGTGATACCAGAGGCTGTCAATTATGACTTCCTGATGATGAGCACATGTGCTCGAAACATGTAGAGGCATGAAATAAACTAATAGTTTTGCATTACACTTATTGTTTTGCATTACACAGCTTCTGGTATCATCACACCTAAAGGTGTGATGATACCAGAGGCTGTGTAATGTAATTTTGACCTCCTGATGATGAGCATATGTGCTCGAAACATGTAGAGGCATGAAATAAACTAATTGTTTTGCATTACACTTATTGTTTTGCATTACACAGCCTCTGGTATCATCACACCTAAAGGTGTGATGATACCAGAGTCTGTGTAATGTAATTTTGACCTCCTGATGATGAGCACATGTGCTCGAAACATGTAGAGGCATGAAATAAACTAATTGTTTTGCATTACACTTATTGTTTTGCATTACACAGCCTCTGGTATCATCACACCTAAAGGTGTGATGATACCAGAGGCTGTGTAATGTAATTTTGACCTCCTGATGATGAGCACATGTGCTCGAAACATGTAGAGGTATGAAATAAACTTATACTGTAAAACAAACATTTTGTACATCTTGTTGGTTAATTACTGAGATAAATAAAGTATTTTCCAAGTTACCGAAATCTGCAGCTCTACTCAGAGGCTGTCTTACTGTAACTACGTCATGTACAGTAACTAATCAGGAACGCCCATACTGGACTCTGGTTATTACGAATAATTTTTTTCAGCAAAGAACTCTGTTGCTTATCCGTCGCCATAAATTACATACAGTACACGTGATAACACAAATGTGAAGCTAACTTCTATTGAAGTGTCAGCTGGAAAACTTTCCCAATCACTAGAAACACAATAACAGAGTGAGCAGTAAACATATTATTTGTTGAAGCGACTTCAAACAAATACCACCACTGCCCACAAACACAAATTAATCCCAAAGTAAACTAAAATATTTTGTTTAAAATTGCAACTCAAGGGAACAGGGCAGTAACGATGCAACTGGAATAATATTTATGCCTAAGTGATGTGAAAAGCAAATTCAGTACGTGAAGCCTTTCTGGGACTAATGCATCTACGGAAACGAAAATACTGTATGTATATCGAAGTTTCCAGTACCACCTGTGATCGCAATGTTAAATTCCTATAGCATTATTACGCTCATCCAGCAAGTGTTTCTTAACTGATGATGTACACGCATGGTTATGAGTCTAATTCACAACACACAGGGTGCAACATTACATATCCCGGAGTGCTGATAAGTCCTTAGCCCGACGAGGAAGGAAACAAGCTCGGAAGCATGTCAGGGAAGCGCGTGATTTCAACAACATCGAGATGCGTCCTGTCATCAAGTTTTTTTCCTGCAAGGCAAGGCGCCGAAGGAAATTAACGCTATTCTGAGAGAAACATTAGCTTTTTTATTATTCTAAAATAGCCAGCTTATTGCACAATGTTTTTATTTTAAAAATAGTTATGTTTTTAAACAACCGTTAAAATATATTTTAATTATCAGATCTCCAACATGTTTCGGTCAGCACTGACCATCATCAAGGAGTACATACAATTACATGGTGAAGTTACCGAAAAAATTGGTTTTTCTAAGGTTGCACACTAGAGTATGATGGCAGCATGCCCGTTGTAGGTTATGTCAAGCTCGGTGGTGCGTCACACTACTGTTCAGC
>Ga0123355_10004035_pt1 | contig 21273 bp, 16 predicted proteins | sample TergutEmb28metaG_3_FD_89872 | JGI IMG/M metagenome (GOLD analysis project Ga0123355, IMG submission 89872) | Embiratermes neotenicus P1 segment gut microbial communities from Petit-Saut dam, French Guiana - Emb289 P1 | ecosystem: Host-associated > Arthropoda: Insects > Digestive system > Gut ...
CGGCGGCGGTGGTGGAGGCGGATGGCCAACTGCACCCGTCATCACAATTACCAGCCAACCAGCAAATGCCACCGTCCCATTGGGTGAGATAGACAGCAATCTCTATGTAACGGCCACAGTCACCCAAAACGCAACGCGCAGCTACCGCTGGTATCGCGCCACTGACGCAGATCGGACGGGCGCGAGTACGTTTACGGGTGCTACAACCGCAACATTCCCGAAACCCGCAGACCTCACAGGGGCAACATATTACTTCTATGTTGTAGTGAGCGCACCGGGCGCAACCTCGGTTAGATCCGATGTGGCGGTGGTGACGGTGCTGGCAGACACAGGAACAGATGGATTCCCGTTTATAGACGTTGCGAGAACGGATTGGTTCTACCCCTATGTGAGAACGGTATGGGAGAATCAACTATTCCAAGGCACAAGCCACAATATGTTTACTCCACAGGGCAGCATGACCCGCGCTATGTTCGTTCAAGTGCTTGCCAACATGGAAAACGTGGACTTGACGGCGTACCAAGCCAACAGTGCAAACCCAAGATTCAATGACGTATCTCCGGCAGCATGGTATTTCCCGGCTGTTGAGTGGGCGGCAGGGCAAGGTCTGGTACAGGGCGTAGGTAACGGCAACTTCCAACCAGGCAGAGCCATCACCCGCGAGGAAATGGCAGTTATGCTCCATAACTATGTCGTGAGCCGGAATATCGCCTTGTCGCAGGGAGTATTGCACACATTCACAGACCAAGCGGCAATCTCTGATTGGGCTGTAGACGGTGTACGTGCCATCCAAGAAGCAGGGATCATCGTAGGTCACCCGAACGGTAGTTTTGCACCACGCGCCACAGCGACACGGGCAGAAGTAGCGACCATTTTTGCAAGGTTTTTAGAGGTTACAGGAAACTAAGCGCAGTACAGGTTCTACATGAAGAACGCCCGATTGAGCAACTTTCAATCGGGCGTTTTCTATGCGCCAAAAAGCCTTGTAAAAAATATTTTCCAAAATCTGTCCCGGAAATTTGAATGCCCATGAAGAAATACGTTACGAGAACTCAGAAAACGGCGTAGTATGAACTATACCGTTTTCCAGTACAAAAACGTTTCTTACGTCACCGCGCCTGTATAGGCGCGATTTTTTATCGGCGAAGCTATATGTGCAAACAAGCCTGAAACGACTGATTCACAGCCTCTGCGATGGTGCCGGTCTTTCGGCAGTCGCCGACGATATGAACATTGCTCTCAGGGGCGCAGCGGCGTAGCTCTTCGACGATATCCCAGCGCTCTTTCATGCCGACAGCGAGAAACACGGTATCGCAAGGTAACTCGATAAGCTCACCTGTGGCCGTATTTTTTGTCACGACACTGTTGTCTTTTACTTCAACAAGGGCTGTGCCGTAACACACAGGGATTTCCCGCTCCGCGAAGATGGTCAGCAATTCGCTTGTGATATTGCCCGCGCTGGCACGCAGATTCATTTTTGCCCTGCCCTCGTCCAGCATTTCGATTAAGACTACGTCTTTGCCGAGGTCTGCGCAGTCAAGCGCGGCCTCGAATCCCACGCCGCCGCCGCCGACAACCACGACTTTATTACCGATTTTGGAGGTATCCTCCTCAGCCTCAGGCGCCCAGAAGACGTGAGGCTTGTCGATGCCGGGAACGCTCTGTGGCACTATAGGCTCCGCTCCGACGGCGATGACTATAGCGTCATAGTTTTCAATGTCCAGAATGTCCTTTGTAACCTCAGTATTCAACAGAATCCGTGCGCCTTTTTCGGCGCATTGAGCTGCGGTGCGGCGCAACCAGGCGAGATAGTCCTGCACGTCAATCTTGAACGGGGGCGCAGCGGCGCCGATTACATTGCCGCCCAATCTGCCCGATTTTTCATAGAGGGTCACATTGTGCCCCCGGGCAATCAGCGTCTCCATGGCCTGAATGCCACCCGGGCCGCCGCCTATGACGGCAGCTTTCTTTGTGACGTTGGCCTTGGGGATAACGCCGTCCCTCAGTTCGGTGGTCATGGCGCTCATTGGATTCACGGCACAGTATGTAGGCTTCGGCACCATCAAGTGCTTCGAGCATGATAGGCACCGCAGACACGGTCGTCTGTCTTCTGGGCGATTTTCTGCGTATTTTTTCGGCATCTCGGGGTCAGCCATCAGCGGACGTAGCATCGAAACAAAATCCGCCCAGCCGTTTGAGATTATCTCCTCGGCGTAATCAATGCTCATAATAGACCCGACGGTGCTGACAAGCATATCGGGGTGTGCTTCTTTGATAGTGCGGGCGTATCGCACGTTGAAGCAGTGATCCATCAGGTAATTTTGGCACCAGTTGCGCATATACAGGTGCAGCCCGAAAGGGTCGCTGTGCAATCCTGCTGAGACGTGCAGGATATCTACGTGACCTTTCAAGTACCCCGCAAGCTCAATAGTCTCGTCTATATGCATACTGCCGGGGGCTTCCTCATCGCCGGAGCAACGGAACTCTATGACGAAATCCTCACCGCAGTGTTTGCGTATCGACTCGCACACTTCGATAGCGAATCTGGCGCGGTTTTGGGTACTGCCGCCGTATTCATCGGTGCGTTTGTTGAACATCGGGCTTGTAAACTGCGAGATAAGATTGCCATGGCCGCCGTGAACCATCACAATATCCATACCGGCTCGCTTCATCCGCGCAGCAGCTCTGCCGAACTTTTCAACAGTTTCTTTGATCTTCTCCTTCGTCATCTCAATGGTTGGGATCGGTTCACGATTGTTGCGGGCGGCGCGTAACACCTCATCTTCCGAAATGTAGGCGGAGGACGAGTATCCGGCGTGACCCATCGCCTCGAATGAAACTCCCTCACCGCCGTGATTGATTTCAAGTGACGCATGGCAGCCGAACTGCTTGCACATGTCAGCATACAGCGCAAGGGGATAGATGCAATCGTCCTTGCCTAAATCCAGTTGATAATTCTGGTCGTGGCTTTCCTCAATGTCGATAGAACAGTTGCCCAAGAACAGCGTGCAAACGCCGCCGCGCGCGAACATGCGGAACCAATCGACAAGTTCACGGGTGACATATCCGTCAGGGGTGCTAAGCACAGGCGTTGCCGGCGCGAGGGAGATACGGTTCTTGAAGTCAATGCCACGAATGCGTATGGGCTCAAAGACATGTTTGTATCGGGAATTCATAAGATGCACTCCTTTCTAAAATCGCTGATGGGTTTTCTTTATATCTTAACACATCAATTGCATGTTCACAACGATTTATGGTATGATGCAAAAAATAAACGTATCGGCGGGTTTCCGGACAAAACGCCGTATTTTAAGACATGACTTACCGGATTGCGCTATTGTATAATTACTAACTAAGAAGGGAAGGGGATGAATAATGAACTGGATACAAAGCTTGATGAATGCCGTAAAATACATCGAAGATAACTTGACCAACGATATTTGCATAGACGAAGTATCGGGTCAAGCTTATGCGTCAAGCTCGCATTTTCAGCTTATCTTTCACGTGGTGATGGGCATGACCGTCGGAGAGTATATACGTAACAGACGGCTGAGTTTGGCTGCGCAGGATTTGTTACAGCCAGGCAGCAAAATCATTGATGTGGCCATGCGCTATCAGTACGACACGCAGGAGAGCTTTTCCAAGGCGTTTACACGATTCCACGGCGTGCCGCCGTCGAAAATTCGGCAGGGTCAAGTTCGATTGTTTTATCCGCTGACCATTAACGTAACTATACAGGGAGGATTTGACATGTCGCATAAATTTATTGATGAATTTCACTTGGCCGATTGGAGTGAGATCGACGGGCAAAAGGACGAGAAACTGACTGATGCCGAAAAGTACAAAAAGATCACCGCCTGGGCGCTGGAAGCAAGGATGCAAAATCCGAACGTCTTCGACGCGCTGACCGAATGGATACTTGACGATGCCCAGTGGACGGACGATAAACTCGCTGAAAACGAGCAGATTTTGATGCAGGGTGTGTTTGCGCGGTTCAAAGAGCAAAACGCCCGGCTTCGGGCGTACTTAAAAGAGCTGGAGCCCTCCGGCGTGGTCAATGCGCCTGTGTTCGTAGCGTTGGATAGATTTGATGATGAATTGTCGGGGAGAACCCATCACGAGCAGTTACGTGAAGTTGTCGCCAGGGTATTTTCCGATTTTTCGACAATGAAAGAACGTAGTGTGCGGGAACAGATAGCAGGAAACAAAACTGGCCCTTACGGTAATGATACCGTGGATATATTCGGGTTTATCAATTATTTGAAAGATTGCGACGCCCGAGTACAGTGGTGTTTGTTCATGCCTGATTTGGTTAAGCATCAGCAAGACGGATTCAAGGTGGACAGCTTTGAGTACAAGAAAATGCCTGCCATGCGTTTTATCGGGAAAGAAGACAGTGAGCACTTAATAAGCATGGAGTGCAAACTTGATATAATGCACTTTCTTGACGCTATGTTGGAGTATAAATCAGGCTTTGACTATGATGTATATTTCATGCACCACTATGGGAAAGGCGTGGATGTTGACCCGGGGCACGGTTTTTTAGGGCGGTTTATGAAGGCAGATACTCCCGTGCCTGAAGGGTTCCTCCACTTTGATTTTGTTCCGGATGACAGCGACACGCCTTATCTGACATTCTGCTCACAGTTTGCTTTTGCCACTTTCTCCGGCGACATAGACGCCATGCACAAAGTTGAGGGCTATGACGGCGGTGCAATGTATGATGTTACCAGGAATATTATACTTGGCCAAGGCATAACCATCCCGTACCCAGAGATATACTGGACAGCGGAGGTGTTTCTTGAGGGCTACGACAAACCCAGCACCGCGTATATGTTTAGCGTGGTGGTGTAAATGCTTAATAGCAAAGGGCGTCCGGAATTTTGATTCGGACGCCCCTTGTTATTAAACCATATTGCGGAGACTATACCCCTATCTCATACTTGAGAATATAGTCATCCTGAGTCTCAACCGGCAGATGCGTGAAGTACGCGGAGAATCCGGCGATACGCACTATCAGGTCCTGATATTCCTGCGGGTTCTTCTGTGCGGCGCGCATAACCTCAGTATCCGCTACTGTGAAGCAAAACTGTATCCCGCCCTGTGTGAAGTACGACTCAATAAGCTCGCGCACTTTAGCGGTAGATTCCTCACTGCGGACAGAGTTCGCGTCAAGTCGGATATTGATCGCCCCACCGAACCTGAACTTGACCCAAGGCATTTTTGCGACGCTTTTCACGTAAGACAACGGGCCATTTTTGATAGCGTCCTGACGCGGGTCGCTGGCGGGAGAGACGGTGTCTCCTGTTCTTCTGCCGTCCGGCGTTGCCCATGTGCGTTTACCTTGCCCGACCCAGTAGAGGTCAAGACCACCGGCATTCAGCGTCCCATTATGCGGCGCTGGGCGTGAGTTGTAATGATCGGCATATAGGTTGGTGAACCATACGACTAAGTCGTCGGCCTCATCCATGTCATTGCCGTAGAACGGCACTTCGTTCAGAATCCTCTGGCGGAGAAGCTCATACCCCTCCCAGTTAGCGACCAGCGCGTCATACAACTCGCGCGTCGTCACGGTTTTGTCGTCGAAGCAGAGTTTCTTAATAACCGTCAGGCTGTCGCCTATTGTGCCGATGGCGCTTATCATACTGCCGTGACCGGTATACTTCGCCCCGCCCCAGGTTACGTCTTTGCCGGATTCCATGCAGCCGTCCATCATTATGGAAGCTGAAAGAACCGGCCAGGCCGTGTCAAAAATAAGCGCGGCGAACTGATTCATTCTGGCGCTGAAGTCTAAGCTATGTTTGATCTGGCGTTCAAATTCGGCTTGAAGCTCTTCAAACGTTTCGTACTCGTACAGCTTTTTGCATGGCAGCCGGCCTTGTGCGCCTGTCATGGGATCCACGTTGCCGTGTATGCAGAAATTCATCAGTCCCAAAAATCCGGCTCCGCCGCCGAAAGCCCCGCAGTTGGCAGCTAACGACCATTCCATTCCGCTGATACCCGGCTCGACACAGCCGAACACGCCGTATCTTCTGGCATCCTCCAGAGAGACACCTCTGGACATCTGACCCGGGATAATGACATCATCGTTGTTGAACTGCGGTAATCCCCCGCAGCGTTTGCTACAGTGGATTCCAAGTTCCCAGATACGTTCCGGCGTGTGTTTATTGATGCGCAGCGCAAGGCTAGGCTCCGCCACGCGGAGGCGTGAGTATGCCAGAAGCATCATCTCTGTCGCTATGGTATAATCGCCTGAACCATCAGTCTTTTGTCCACCAAGGGTAATAAGCATACCGGCGGCGATGTTCTGCATACCGCCCTGAAGGTCGAACATGGTCTTGCCGTTCTTGTGCGCTTCGATAAGCATGTCATTGTTGGGCTTGGGAAACATGATTATCTGATTGCCGATTTGCAGCAGGAACGCGTCAAAAAGCTCCTGCGCCTGTGCTTCGGTCAAGTCTCCGTTTTTGATATCGTTCTCCGCCAACGGGCCGAGGAAGCTGTCAATAAGCGCCGGGGAATCCGCCCAGTGCGTGCCGTCGGCTGTGATAAGGTTCTGATAGAAAAGAATGACTTGTAAGCCTTCCCACAGAGTTCTGGCGGGATTTTCGATAATCCAGTCGCATGAATCCGCCATTCTCAGAAGCTCGGCACGCCGCTCCGGATTTTCTTCCGTCTTCGCTTTTTCGCGGCAGCCTTCGGCATAACGCTTGCTCATTTGAATCATGCCGTCGCATGTTTTGATAATCGCGCGATAGAACAGTTCACTGCGGACATTATCGGCCGTCGTGTGTTTTACGATTTCCTCCAGCTTTTCGATTGCCTGCTGGCGCACCGCGCCGAAGCCTACCATCGCGGCTTTCTCGTACCCCGGACAGAAATGCCCTGGATATGAGCCGGTCAACTGTGTGATATCCATACCCGGCGGGAATCTCTCAAAGTAATCTGGCGGCATAAGTCCGCGGCCGGTGGCGCCGATATCTTTGCCTACCCAGTAATCGGCCAGATGCAGCAGCTCCTCGCGCTCCGCATCGCTGACCCAGATGCTCCCCGGAACCTGCCACGCGGCGCGGAACCTCTCGTCAGTATCGTCAAAGCAGCCTTTGAACCAGCTGTGCGCTGTCTGCTCAATATCAAAGTGTACAGAGCGGGTATGCGGGCCTGCGTCGCCGAGGAAAATATCGTCATCGTCGATATTGATTGCCCGTGTGGTACACCACTTGTGAAGGAACCCCGCGCGCTTCATTACGGGATATTCGTTCTCGTGTGTCCTGTAATACTCCGTGATAATCCGGTTGCGCTCAATATTCAAGCGCAGGTCTTTGTTGATTCTTTCTCTTTTTGCCTTGAGTCCTTGGATACGCTCTGAAATAGGAATATCAAATTTTGTTGTGGTTGCCATGGTATCCTCCTTCTCACGCCCGGTCAGGCGTGTTTAATTACTTTATTTTATTGGCGAACTGCATTCACCCCTATGGGATTTGAGTCTAGTCCGCCACCATACGCTCCAGTGCTTCGCGGATTTCATCTCCGTTTAAGATGCGGAATGTATATGTTCTAAAACCACGTTCTGTCATCATTCCGTGACTTTCACCAAGAGCAATATTTATTGACCGAAACCGATTACCCGATTGATAAAATTGAAGCGTCCATTCAGCAAAAGCAAATCCTGTAAATGCAGATCCGCTACGCCGAATCCGTGTTTCTGCCAATAGGTATATCAGTTCATCCTGATCTATATCATATGTCACATCCCCTGACGGACCTCGCACACGCCAAATTGTAACGCTATCCAACAAAGGGACAGAATCTGTCAAAAGAGGCTGTGAGCGGTATCGGATGCTGATCGCAAGAATTATAAGGACAAGAATTACACCGCAAATCAATTTTACCGCCCAAGACAGATGCTTTTGTTTCACTTGTTCTGACACAGTATCCCCTTTCTCACTTCCGCAAGAATCTATAAGTTTTAATGCTCCAAATCAGCACGCCGAGCGATGCGAGCGATAAAGCGGATAAGATGATAGTCGCAATAAGAAAGGGTCTTGCCGAGTTAAGCGGCTCATAGGTGATGAGCGTGAGATGCCAGCCGTCACCGAGAGACTCGGTATTAACAACATGGTAGCCCGGCCAGGCGACATTGTCGCCGTGGCGAAAGGCAACCCAGGCACTGGTTCTGTGCGCGTGCAGAGGTGTGCCGAAAAGCGTATAGGTCATACTGTTTTCATAGAAAACAATGGATATATCGCGTGCGCCTTCGGTCTCTGTCCACACCAGCGTAAGTGCGGCGTGCAGCTCATGCGGGGCAAGCCACGGAATTTCATCCCACCGCCCCCGCCAAATCGCCTCATCGTATGATGAAACGATTAAATGGGGGAGAATCGCCACTTCCCTTGCGTGCAGTTCTTCGGAGGCAGCCAGATAGTCAAGATATGTACGGTTTTCCGCGAAAAACTCACGCGCTTGCGGCAATCTTGCCCTGCCAAACTCGGCGGCGTGATCTAAAACCGCGTGCTGTTCCAGGTCACGCTGCCGTCTGGTATTGGTATGGTTCCCCAAAAAGACAGCGATCGCCGCAAACACGACAAATGCGATGGCTAGAAAACGTCTCACGGTCATGGCAAAGTCCTCCCTTTCAAGAATCAAGCAAAAATATGACAAAACACCCGCCGACTGCGGTCGGCACCCTCTTTACTAAAGAGGGCTCGGATAACGTAAAACCAACCTCTGCCCTCTTTAGTAAAGAGGGTGGTTCCGCAGGACCGGGTGTTTTGTTTTTGGAATAATGTAAATTTTCCACATAACGACACAATGGCCCGTGCGTCCCGCATTTCATTGATCTGCCGCCTAATACAACTGACAATTCAGCCCATAACTCTGGAACATCTCAAGCGTCTTCAGCATAAAAGCCTCTGCCGGCGGCTCTACGTTGCTCAATGGATAGCGCCAGCCCAGGCGGTCGTACTTCATTTTTCCCGTTTTGTGATACGGCAGCAACTGCACCAGCTTCACCGCTTCACCCAGCGATGCACAAAACTCCGCCGTTTGACGTAAATTATCTTCTTTATCGGTAAGCTTCGGGATAACAGGCACCCGGATTTGCAGCGAGGCCCCGTGCTCTGCCAGAAAGCGGGCGTTAGTCAAGACAAGCTCATTCCCGACGCCGACGAGCTTTTTGTGCATCACTGTATCCATATGCTTGATATCGTACAAAAATAGGTCAATATACGGCAGAATTTTTTCATACAATTCCGTGGCGGCACAGCCCGTGGTATCCAGGCAGATGTGCAATCCACTGTCTTTCAGGCGTTTCGCCAAATTGTAGGTGAACGCGAACTGGTCCATTGCCTCCCCGCCAGAAATGGTCACCCCGCCGCCGTTTTTGAAGAACCCGCGATCCTTATCAAGTCGGTTGTACACTTCGTCAACCGTTGTATTCCAAGCTGATGGATAAAGCGCCTTGGTTATACACGCCTCAGTACATTTTAAGCAGACCGTGCATTTTTCACGGTCGATTTTTGCTTTTTGTATCATCCCAGAACCATCAAGAGCCTGCACCGGTTCTTCTCTCGATATCGCACCCTCGGGACAGGCGTTTATACACGCGTCTCGGCACAAATCCGTACCTAGGCACTTTACCGGTAGATAACTCAACTCAAACTCATGATATTGTGACTCCGGGCTGTGACACCATAGACAGCGCAAAGGGCAGCCCTTTGTGTAAACCGTCGTACGTATGCCCGGCCCATCGTGTACTGCATAACCCTGTATATCGTAAATATGTCCCGCTACGTTCTCATATTCCACCGTTAATCCTGCCTTAATTCAAATCATTATCTTTGGAGAAATATTATCACGAGACGGGTTATATGTCAAGACTGAGAGCTGTACAGTGTGGTATAATGGGTTGGGAAAATATATATTTTGGGAGGTTGCTCCGATATGATAAAAATAATCGTCACAGATTTAGACAATACCCTTCTGCGAAGCGATAAATCTATTTCCGACCGTACCATCACCGTGCTAAAAGAGTGCCGAACAAAAGGCATCAAGATAGTTTTCGCCACCGCAAGGTCAACACAATCGGCGTCGCGATTTCTTGAACAGTTCACGCCCGACATCTTCGTCGGCTACGGTGGGGCGCTGGTATCAGCCGGTGAAGAAGTAATCCACCGTTTCGACATTTCGGCGGAGATTGCAGCCCGGATAATCAAAGACTGCTTGAACACACCGGAGATATCGGCTATCCTTGCGATAAACGAATCCGTTGCGCTTACAAACAATGTGGAAGCTCTGGCGGAAAAGGACTCGGCGCATTATCAGTATGTCGATTCGTTAACCGACTGCAATTATTCCTACTTAAAAATCTCCATAAACGCCGCAAGTCAGCCTGCCATTGAAAAGATTGCCGCGAATTATCCCACACTTGATATGTTGCGGTATACCGGCGAAAATCTATACAGATTTGCAAACCGGAACGCGGTAAAATGGAACGCGCTCACGGCGATATCCAAGCACTTTAATGTCAGCACCGATACATTCGTAGCTTTCGGCGATGATGTAAACGACCTGGAAATGATAGCGAAATGCGGCATAGGCGTCGCGGTTGAAAACGCCATTGATGAGGTCAAGGCGGTTGCCGGGTATATCTGCGGCTCAAACGACAATGATGGCGTGGCGAATTGGCTGAAAAAACACATCCTGAATCGTTAGTAATTCAGGATGTGTTAAAGATTTGATGAAATTAAGCAGCTTATTTCCCTTCGGCGGCAAGCGCGTCCAGCTCCGCTGTTGTCTGCGGACCCACGCCTTCCCAATCAACGAGATCTACATGCCAGTCATGGAAAGCATAGATGTATTTTATCAGACCGCTTTCGATTTTGAAGATATCGGTGACGTATCCGGTGGGGTCGCCCATCATGTGTACCATGGATATAACAATTCCGGTGCTCACATCCACAACGGGGTACCGGCGCTTGATGACGTCCCACTGAAGTTCCGGGATATCATTCTGCGTCCGCACACTGTACGGCATGTCGTAGCTGTCAGAGAATTTTACGCCTATCTCAACCCGGAACGCATCGGGGTGAAACGGAACTAACGTCGGGTCCACCAGCTTATGCGCCCCGTCCCAGTATAGCGACGCGATACGGATCATCTCCTCGCGTGTGCTCCTATCCTCTTCTGCGATTGGGCATTCCAGAATCCTTGGCGGTTCCATCTGTGCCGGGGTGACGGTCATGGCGGCGGCTGTCTCCGTACGCGCGATCTCCTCGATTTCGCAGATTGCACCGGTATCATCGGCCTTGAGGCGGACAAAATATATCCACCATTTCTGCGGGGAAAATACAATCGGCCTGATCTCGGGCGGAACGGCGCGGGAGCTGATGTGATTCGTCACGACCCCGCTGAAACAGGCGGTTTTAGTCACGGGATCCACAAAAGTTTGGCGGTACGGAATCCTGCGCGGCACTCCCCATATCTCACCAGCGCCGAGCGGCGTGACAACACCTTGATACGTTGCTCTGCAATCCGCGCTCACAGGAACATCTTCCGGCTTATTGTGCACCAGCGCTTCCGTGTACTTGATAACAAGGTTCAGCAAATCCTTCTTTGTCATGTTAACCGTCCTTTCATTGTTACGTTACACGGGCGACCTGCGGTCGCCCGCATTGTTGACATACAATTGCGGCGAATCACCGCATGTTGTTGATATCCACCAATTCAATCGTCTCTTCGGAGTATTTGCTCATCAGGCAATCGGCAATCGCGCTGGCTGTGTCGATTGATGTCAGGCACGGAATCAGGCGCTCTACCGTTTTGCGTCGAATTTTTACACTGTCCCGCTCCGGGTCACGGCCTTTTGTGGAGGTGGAAATTACATAATCCACCCGTCCGGACTCTATCAGCGTAAGACTGTTACTTTCATTTTCATAAATCTTGCTAACTGAAACGGCATCGATTCCGAAACCCTCAAGATATTTCGCAGTGCCTTCAGTTGCGTATATTTTAAAGCCCAGTTTTATAAATTTCTTCGCAACATCCGCCATCTCGACCTTATCTTGGTCGCGCATGGTGATGAATATGCCGCCGTTTTCCCGTTTGTTCATTTTATAGCCGGCGGCGCGCATTCCTTTGAACAGCGCTTCTTCACGGGTTGACGCTATGCCCAGCACTTCACCGGTGGATTTCATCTCCGGTCCCAGCTGCGTGTCCACGTCACCCAGTTTTTCAAACGAGAATACCGGGACTTTTACTGCGATATACGCTCCGGCTTTATATAGGCTGGTTCCAAAGCCCATGTCGCGCAGATTCTGTCCCAGCATACATTTTGACGCAAGTTCAATCATCGGCACGCCGGTGACTTTGCTTATATACGGAACGGTACGAGAAGACCTTGGGTTTACTTCAATGACATACAGCTCCCCGTCACAGATAAGGTACTGGATGTTCACGATGCCGACAACTTTAAGCGCGGTTGCCAGCCGTTTTGTGTGGTCGATTATCTTTTCGCACATCGCCTCGTCAACGTTCCACGCCGGATAAACCGCAATAGAGTCGCCAGAGTGAACGCCGGTACGCTCCACATGCTCCATAATTCCGGGGATCAATATATCCGTCCCGTCACAGATGGCGTCCACCTCAAGCTCCGTACCCATCAGATATTTGTCAATCAGCACCGGATTCACAATACCCTGACGGAGAATTATCTTCATGTATTCGCGTATATCCTCCTCGGCAAAAGCGATTATCATATTCTGCCCGCCAAGGACGTAAGACGGCCGAAGCAAAACGGGGTAGCCGATCCTAGATGCGGCCTTGACAGCTTCATCCTCCGTCATAATCGTGTCTCCAACAGGCCGCGCTATATTCAGCTCACCAAGCAGTTTATCGAACTTCTCACGGTCTTCGGCCATGTCAATGCTGTCCGGCGGTGTACCCAGTATTTTCACGCCGATTTTATGCAGGAATGACGTCAGCTTAATCGCCGTCTGTCCGCCGAATGCGACAACGGCGGCATATGGTTTCTCAGTTTCAAGGATATTCAGCACATCTTCTTGCGTCAAAGGCTCAAAATACAGCCTGTCAGCCGTGTCAAAATCGGTCGATACCGTTTCGGGGTTGTTATTGACTATCACAACGTCATACCCGGCTTTTTTCATCGCCCAGACGCAGTGAACCGACGCGTAATCAAACTCAATCCCCTGCCCTATCCGAATCGGCCCTGAACCGAATACGATTATAGTTTTCCTATCATGGGTGAGCGCGTTTTTAAACTCCATCGCCTCGTTTTCTTCGTCGTATGTCGAATAGAAGTACGGCGTCTCAGCCGCGAACTCGGCGGCACAAGTATCGACGGTCTTAAACACGGCGCGGCGCGGGTTTTCGATTTTCTGCCCGGAAATCCGCTCAATAACCGCGTCCGGATAGCCCATGCGCTTGGCTTTTAAGTAAGTTTCAGCGTCAAAGCCTTTGGAAAGCGTTTTTTCCATCATTGCGATGTTGTTCAGTTTGTTGAGGAACCAGCGGTCGATTCTCGTTATCTTGAATATTTCGTCAATCGGCACTTCGCGCCGCAGTGCCTCGAATACGACGAACATACGTTCATCAGTCGAGTGGTGAAGGCGTTCTTTTATCGTCTCCGTGCTCTGACTCTCGTAGAGCTTGTCCACAAGGCAGTCTTTGCCGATCTCAGCGCCTCTGACGGCTTTCATAATCGCTTCCTCAAACGATGTGCCGATTGCCATGACTTCGCCCGTTGCCTTCATTTGCGTGCCGAGTGTACGTTTGGCATACACAAATTTGTCAAACGGCCATTTGGGGAATTTCACGACAACGTAGTCAAGAGTCGGTTCAAAACATGCTTTTGTCTTTCCGGTGACGGCATTTGTGATTTCATCCAAGGTGTATCCGATCGCGACTTTAGTGGCAACTTTCGCAATTGGGTACCCTGTCGCTTTCGACGCCAGCGCGGATGATCTTGACACACGCGGATTGACCTCTATAACTATATATTCAAAGCTGTCCGGATTTATAGCCAGCTGTACGTTGCAGCCGCCCTCGACGCCGAGGGCGCGGACTATGTCAAGAGATGCTTTCCGCAGCATTTGGAATTCCTTGTCCGCCAAGGTGGCGCATGGGGCGATAACAATACTGTCGCCTGTGTGTACACCGACAGGGTCAACGTTTTCCATCGAGCATATGGCGACGGCATTGTCCGCGCTGTCGCGCATAACCTCAAACTCGATTTCCTTCCAGCCGGCAATTGAGCGTTCGACAAGTATTTGACTTATCGGCGACATGCGTATACCGTTGCCGGCAATCTCGATAAGCTCGTCCATATCGGCGCAGATGCCGCCGCCGGAACCGCCGAGCGTAAACGCCGGGCGGATTATAAGCGGAAACCCGATTTCATCGGCAAATTCAATAGCGTCTTCAAGCGTTGTCACCACTTTAGATTGGACTACAGGCTGGTCGATTTCAATCATCGTGTCTTTAAAAAGCTGCCTGTCTTCGGCTTTATCAATTGTCTCCGGCTTCGCACCAAGGAGTTTTACGCCATTCGCCTCCAAAAATCCGGACTTGGCAAGCTGCATGGAGAGCGTAAGCCCCATCTGCCCGCCCAGTGTGGAGAGTAGACTGTCCGGCTTTTCCTTTTTGATTATACGTTCTATGACTGGTATCGTCAGCGGCTCAATGTATATCTTGTCCGCCATCTGGTTGTCAGTCATAATCGTTGCGGGGTTCGAGTTTACCAGGACTACCTCAAGTCCGTTGTCCCGCAGCGCCCTGCAGGCCTGTGTACCGGCGTAGTCAAACTCTGCGGCTTGTCCTATGACTATCGGCCCGGAGCCTATAACCATTACTTTCTTAATATCCTTATTCAACGGCATATGCTAATCCCCCTTCAATTGCGAAATAATAAAACAAAAGTGTCAGGAACACCTTCTCACTATGAATCAGGAAGGTTCTTGACACCATTCATCACGATATTAAAATTGCGGATCAAGTTTTCGACTTTTTTGCCTAAACATAGCCTTTTCACCGTATACAACCTCCTTGTTCCGCAAACTTCTTCGAATAATTGTATCACAGACCTGAGCTGTCGGCAAGAGTTAATTTGCAATTGCAGTCGAAAAATTTTTGTGGTATCCTTAAGAAGAAGCGCCGGAAGAAAGCTGTGCGCATCTCCGGCGCGTTATATTGCCGCAGCTTTTGCTGTGCTTATATTATTTAGCGGGCAATCAGACCCGCATTACATGATATGCAATGTCCGTTGACTTTGCGCGGTAATGTGTGGCACTCATATTGTATAGAACATAAGCGGAGGAAACTATATGGAGATCAGGCCGGTAACCGCGAAACAGCTACCCGAATGCGCGGATGTCATACGAAAGAGTTTCGCCACTGTCGCGCAGGATTTCGGGTTCACACGCGAAAATTGCCCCGGACACCCAGCTTTTATCACAAACAAACAACTGGAAAGTAAAATCAATGACGGCTGCCGTTCGTTCGGTTGCTTTGTCGGCGAAAAAATCATCGGCTTTGTCTCTCTGAATGATAAAGGCGGCGGCGTTTATGCAATGAACAGTGTGTCCATTTTGCCGGAATGCCGACATTTCAAATACGGCAAGGCGCTGCTGGATTTCTGCAAAGCAAAGGTCGAAGAGTTCGGCGGCATCCGTATAGAAATCGAAATTATCGAAGAAAACACCGCCCTCAAAGACTGGTATATTGCAAACGGCTTTATCCATACGGAGACAAAACGTTTTGAGTATTTGCCGTTTATCGTAGGGTACATGAAATGGGATTTACCGATATAAGGAGGATTTTAACCATATTTAACATCAAAAAATACGAGAATATGTCAATGCTGGAACTGCCGGATGGTCAGCGAGAGCGCATCGACTCTTGCGCAGAGACACTTATTGCCGGATTCGCCGCGCTGGAGGCGATAGACACCGATGGCACGAAGCCGCTTGTCACAGTCCTTGATCTGCACAATATTTTGCGCGAGGACACGGCGGCGAAGCTGTTTACAAGAGACGAGATTTTGTCAAACGCGCCGGAGCAGTACGACGGGTACTTCCAAGTCCCCGGAACGCTTGAGTAAGGGGAGTGTTTACACATGGATTACTTCATTGACGACTCGATAATGCAAAAAGGCCGACCCGCGACCGCTGGTTCAAAAATGCTTGCGAACTTTATATCACCGCTCGACGCGACTGTTGTGACCAGACTTAAAACGCTTGCGAACACGGAAATCCACAGCAAATCGGGGACGGACGAGTTTGGCGCATCGGCGTTGACGCTTGAACCATCTGACAATCTGCCCGCAGCTGTTGAGGCTGTTAAGAACGGCACCGCTTCAATTGCAATATGCAACGATTACACGGGTTCCGTAAGACTTGCTGCCGCCGCGAACGGATTGAGCTATATCCACCCAACTTACGGTACGGTTTCGCGCTTCGGTCTAATTCCGGCGGCATCGTCGATGGATCAAATCGGCGTTGTGTGCAACTCACTTTCGGATGGATTTTCCGCCCTGGAGGCTATAGCGGGGGCAAACCCTAAAGACGGCGCGATGTTCCCGGATGAGCGGTATTCCTATCAGCCGGGCAAGTCCGGCATAAAAATAGGCGTCCCGGCACACGCCGCAAAAGACCCGGCTGTTTCAGAATTTGTTAAAAACTTTGATTCCGTTGAGTTTGAGCTAAAATATTTCGACGTATACAGCCATGTAATGCTGATACTATGTTTCGCCGAGCTATGCCACAACATCAACCGCTATGACGGAATAAAGTTCGGACACAGAGCTGAGAATTTTCAAGGCCTGGACGGCCTATACGTCAAAAGCCGTACCGAAGCGTTTGGATTCAGCGCAAAGCTCGCGGCGATAATGGGGGCATTTGTTTTATCAGGGGAAAATTACACGCTGTATTATGACAAGGCTATGCGAATCAGGCGGCTGATTAAAGAGTCTCTGGACTTTGGCAAATACGATGCGATTATATTACCGGCGCATAGTGAAAATGATCCTTTGACGCGTCTTGCCTATACCGCATTGCCGCAATTGGCCGGACTTCCGTCGGTAACTGTGCCGTTCGGCGGTGGAATTTCACTAATCGCGGACGTGAAACGTGAAAACACATTGTTCTCAGCGATTAAGGAGGCGGGATTATGAAATACGAAGTGGTAATCGGGCTTGAGGTGCATGTTGAGCTTGCGACGGAATCAAAACTGTTCTGCGCTTGCTCCGCGAAATTCGGCGCCGATGCCAACGAAAACGTATGCCCCGCCTGTGCCGGAATGCCGGGTATGCCTGCTGTTTTGAACAAAAAAGCGGTAGACCTCGCCATCGCCGCATCTATTGTCACAAACAGTGAAATAGCGCCTGAAATAACATTTGATAAAAAGAACTACTTCTACCCCGATATTCCAACAGGCTATCAGATAACACAATTTTTCGCACCAATCTGTACAAACGGATGGGTCGAAATCGAGACTTCGTCCGGCAAAAAGCGGATTACTTTGAAGCAAATCCACATAGAAGAAGATGCGGGCAAATTGATCCACGACCCGCGCACCAGGTCATCGCTCGTGGATTTCAACCGCACATCCGTCCCGCTTGTTGAGATTGTCTCAAATCCCGATTTCCGTGCCGCTGATGAAGTGGTGGCGTATCTTGAGAAACTGAAGTCTCTCTTGAGTTTCTCCGGAGTTTCAGATTGCAAGATGCAGGAAGGCTCAATGCGGTGCGATGTCAACATCTCCGTGCGTGAGGCGGGGAGTTCTGAGCTTGGGGTACGTGCCGAGATTAAGAACATGAACTCGCTGAAGGCAATCGCCCGCGCGATTGAATACGAGTCCGGGCGGCATATTAATGCGCTTGAAAACGGCACGGAAACGCTGTTTCAGGAGACCCGGCGCTGGGATGATGACATCGGAGCCACTTTCTCAATGCGCGAAAAAGAGGACGCGACTGATTACCGCTACTTCCCGAATCCGGAACTCATGCCGGTCATTATAGACGAGGCGTGGATATCCACCGTACGCGATAGCTTGCCGGAACCTGCCGAGGCAAAGTATGAGCGGATGACAATCGCTCTCGGCCTCCCTGTGGCGGACTGCAAAATTATCACTGGCAGTGTAAATCTCTCTCGGATATTCGACGAGACGCAAAAGCACTTCGGCAAACCGAAGGAGATTGCAAACTGGATTATAGGCGACCTGCTCGGTATTGCCGGAGCTGCTAACACCGGGGATGACGACATTGTTATTGATTGCGAGAAATTTGCCAAGGTTATTCAGCTGGTGAGCGATAACGTCGTCAACCGCGGCGTTGGGAAAAAGCTGCTTGCCAAAGTTATGGACGAGGGGATTGATCCCGAAGCGTATGTTGAGGAAAACTCCTTGGGCATGGTTCTCGATACAGGGCTTTTAGAATCGGCGATACGCGAAGTGATGGCAGCGAACGAGAAATCGGTGGCTGAATATCGCGGCGGCAGTGAAAAAGTGCTGGGATTCTTTGTCGGCCAAGTGATGAAAAAAATGGCCGGCAAAGCCGACCCGAAATTGGTGAATGAATTGCTTGTGAAGATGTTAGGTGCTGATTAGATTGCGCGAACAAAAGGCATCCTGCCAATATATATCGTCCCCACAATTCGAAAAGCTTACAACCCTAGATATACCGTCAGAAAAGACAATTTCAATCAAACGTCCGTCTTCTGACAAGGAAAATGTTCCCTGCGAGACAGCAAAGTAAATTCGGCATGGTTCTATTTCATATCCTCGTAAGTGGTGAAAATTAGGAACATAACCGACATGAATTAAGCTTTCATAGTCTGAATACACGCCTCCACGCACAGGGGCGTCCGCAATAGTCCGAAGATAACTAGGGGGTAACCCCCACCTATGGCTTGAATCAATCGGTAGCCACGATCTAAAAATAAATTCTGTGAATACAAAGCTATTGCCGTTAAATTCAATAGTCATGGAAGCTAACGTACGTGAACTGAGAATCTCACCTTCTAAATTTTTGGGAACACGATTCGGCGGCGGTGACCTGTCAAAATCCATATAAAACGCTCTATCCACGTCCAACTCCCATATCCCGTCTAAGAAGTCACCGCATTGACGATTCGAAAACACAAAAAACAAAAGCAAAACCACAGCGGCCGCAAGAGTACCTACGGCTACAATCAAAATCTTTGTGAATAGCCCAATTGATTTAGGGGTTGGTGTATTTTCATTTTCCATACTCATGTCAAGCCTCCAATTTCAATGAGTGGAAAGGCTGTTGATGAGATGCTTGCCAATTGTCTGCACCCTCTTTTTTTCAAAGGACATGACCCCACTTACGCACTTTCTGGTGAACGGGCAATGCAAACACATGCCTTAATCGTCAGTCTTTTTGAAATGATATTTCATCAGGTGTCTTAAAAAGATGATCAATGTAATGGTAAGGACAATGACACCAAGTAGCAGGAGAAGATATAGTACGATTAAAACCACATAACTTGGAGGGATACCTACAAATGGCTCCATATTCATTGCTTGCGTTTCTATTAAATCCATGGTTTATCCTCCTACAAAAATAAAGTAATTATCTGACATGCCCATGTAAACTTTTCTTTTGTTCATTAACTATCAGTCTTTTTGAAGTGATGTTTCATCAAGTGCCTCAAAAATATAGTCAGTGTAATGGTAAGGGCAATGACACTAAGCAGCATGATAATAAGTAACGTCCAGCTTAGTACGAGTATAACTGTATCACGATGAAACGTTGAAGAGTATATCCTTTCACCTGCAAATGACGCCATATCCATTGCTTGTGTTCCTATAAAATACATGGCTTATCCTCCTACAAAAATAAAATGATCATCCGGCATCAATAGAACGGAAACTAAAAATTCCCATTCTGTTGATGCCGAATAGCTACTTAGTCACTCAGCGTCCGTCAAAAACATAAAATGTTCCGGATATATTATAAGGATTGCGAAAACGAACGAAATAGCCCGCACCTGGAAACAAAAAATATGAATAAATATATCCATGTGCGGATGCGAAAACATTGCGGGGGTTAATCGTTACGACTGGTATACCGCCTATGCCGCCGGGGACGTGGCGACTCCTAGGGGGACTTGCGCTAGTCGTAACGTGTGCCCGTGCACTTAATATTTGAGTAGCGGACCAGCGTGTTGAAATGAAAAGCCGAACCGCATATGCCCCGCCTACAGCTATACTAGCTACTTCCCGTGTTACGTACGTTCCCGATGATTGTACATCAAAGTCAAATTCGCTCAAGTCCAAATCGAATTCCATGTCTACAAAGTCAAATCGCTGTTCAAGCCGAAAATTCAAAAATTCTATGTAATCTTCAATGGAATCAAATTCTATAACATACACATCGGATGGGACACTATCAACGTCTATAAATTGAATCTCTGTACCATTTGCTTCAAGTAAACTGTGAAGATGATCTACTGTGCTTCGCACATCATATCGCTCATACGCAATTGCAGCACTTGCAGATATCAACACCAAAACCAAACAAAGCACAATGCTGATTATTTTCTTATTCTTTTTCATTTGTAAATCTCTCCTTTTAAATTATAAAGTTTATCCCAGTGTTTTGCAAGGGTAAATTCAGATTTCGCCAAAAATACCGATCTCATAGGCCTCACCAATCCTTTCTTAAATCTATGAAAATTTTTCCTTGTTAATTATATCCTCCCCCCCGTTGCGTTTGTCAATAGAAAATGTTGATTTTGCACAGAAAAATACATAAAGGGTGCGGACAATTGCCCACACCCCTTTTATGTTTTGTTGTTCTTCACTAGATGCAACTATCAGTCCGATAGTGCCAGACTCAACTCCAGCATCAAGGATTCTGCGTAAATAATTCTATGTACAATGCGGTCATTGGCAGACACATATAGGACAGAACGCTCTCCAAGATAGATGTTTACGTGGCCGGATTCTCGTACAAGACCTATATCCCATATTATATCCGCAACAAAGTTTGGTAAACCACCCCGAACAAGGTACAACTATCCACAAAGTAAGGTGTAGCATGTAAAGCCTTATATTTTCCACTCAATCCGCATACTTTCATGGGTTGCGTGGATTTTAGATATAAGCCCATCAGCTACAAGCCGCCTATCCTCGAAGTTGGCATTATCCCAATTTTGCAAATGCCCGGATATGCGTTTCATGTGTTCCGGCGATACTGCTTCCGCGCTTATGTCGGCTATGGCTTTTATAATCCCC
>Ga0123355_10004036_pt1 | contig 21270 bp, 13 predicted proteins | sample TergutEmb28metaG_3_FD_89872 | JGI IMG/M metagenome (GOLD analysis project Ga0123355, IMG submission 89872) | Embiratermes neotenicus P1 segment gut microbial communities from Petit-Saut dam, French Guiana - Emb289 P1 | ecosystem: Host-associated > Arthropoda: Insects > Digestive system > Gut ...
GTAGTATGACTTGTACCGGAGGCTGCGGGTACAGTTTTTGATACTCCTGATGATGGGTGCTGTGACACCCGAAACATGTAGAGTAGTTTTGCAGTGAATAAATATCTGCATACTGTTGCATCTTTTGGATTTTTTTATTCACACTTTATTTTCGTGTTTATTGGGCATTCCAAAAGAAAAGATATTTAGATATGGAGAGTAGCAGCGAGAGTATTGAATAAACGGTCGCGGACAACCGATGAGATGTTCTGAAAATTTGGTGCTGATCGTCGTGTTACAGCCGTCATGTGGCTAACAGTGTACTGTAAGAAAGTTAGCATGATATGAATGTTGCATAGCACGTCGGACTTTATGGCAGTAAACCTTTGATTCAGTAAAAGGCGTCGAACTTTCTTACTGGCTGGGCGCTTTGTAAGTACTTGGAATTGCCTCTGGATATATTCTGCATTATAGCAGGGGGCAACATTCAGTCCAGAATCTTTTGTCTTCTCACTTTACATCTGAAAATACAAAGGTTACGGGAAACACGTATAATTTTTCTGTTGTTTTAAGTGTTTCCAATACTTGGTTTTTCAGTATAAGGGAAGAACACAGGGTGACGATGTTCGAAGTTACGGTCCTAAGGAAGATATTTGGACCTAAGATGGAGGAAGTAAAAAAGATGGATGAAATTTTGTATTGACAGCATTGTGGAGGACACAATGGACGGAGCAATTGGCACGTATGGGGAGATAAGCGATATTCATAGAAGAATTTGGTGGGGAAACTTGACAGAAAAGGACCACTTGGAAGATTTCTGTGTTGAAGTGTGGCCTTAAATGATCTTAGAGTAATAGTGTGGAAGCTTGTTGACTGGGTTTATCTGGCTTAGTTTAGGACAAGTGGCGGGCTGTTGCGTATGGGGTAATGAACCCTTGAGTTTATTAAAGTATGGGAAAAATCTAAACTAGTGGCGAAAATATTAGTTATTCGAGAAGGACTCTGAATTATGGAGTTAGTTAAAACGTGCAGTTGAAGGAGTGTCCTTCAATATCCTAAGATTGACACTCAGAAATTAGTAAAATAACAAGGTTTAAGGTTGCGAAGGGGAAAACTTGCGTAATTATGAAGGGGATTTTCTAAAATTTAAGTAGCATATTGGCCTATACTTTTAATTATCGCCTGGCAGATTTTATTTCCCCGACTAATGGGACACGAAACCATGTTCTTGCTTTCTTATGATCGGCGCGTTGTAAAGGTGAATTTATGTTCTTATTTAGCCAACAGACCTGCTTGCTGCGTAGGGTTCTATCATATGTCTCATCTGTATTTGTCTTTGTTACATGAATTTTCATTTTCCTTCAGCCGAAGAACGCTGCGCAGTAAAACGAGAATTAATTGAAACTCTGTTCAACATGTCTCTGACACATCAACAACTCCTGATCCAAGGAAACACATTTTTTAAGATTGACACTAGGCTTATTACACCGTGTAATGTACTGGCTAAAGTAAAGGTAAATAGTCCCATTACAGGCCCGAGTTCCCCAGAGGGTTCCAGGAAGTTAAGGTTCCCAGATTTCATGACAACGGCATACGATGGTGGTAAGGTTGTCATCTTTACGCACCGCCCGCTTTTCACCCCCAGGAAATATTCCTGGTACTCATTTCTGTTAGAGGTTGGGTCGACCCCAAGGCTATAGTGCGATCGGAAGGATTATGTCAATGAAAAATTCCAATGGCACCGTCTGTAATCGAACCATCGAACTTCCGATTTGTAGCACAGCACCTTAACCACTGTGCTACTGCGGTTCCCCTTGTTAACAAGACTATCACCATAAATGGAGTTTTACGTTATGGAGCACAAATCTTAATAGTAATTGCGGAGTGGTTCACATGAAAGACCGTACCAATTAACAGTATTACTTTATCGTAGAAGTTTCGAAGCACTTGAATGATTTTAAATAGCCTGTCATGAAAATCTGAAAAGTCTGCTCGATTATTCCGACATTTTGTTGTGTGATAAATGTGTTTTACCGGAATAAAAGGAGGCGTACATTACGAACCCATTACTGTGGAATTTGGATATATCGGTTTGTGTCTGGGTAAGAACGAACTGGAATTGGCCTGTTGACCCGCAAACAGTGCGGTACATTTTGCATCATTAACATAAATTTTAAGTGTAACCAACAGGGATTTTGGTAGAAGTACTGACACAGCTGAAACACATTTATTTTGATCCGCGAGTAGAATTGTTTTCTCGGTTTCAGACATCCCGGTGCAAAAGCTTATGTAGCATAAGAGAGTGAAAAAATGGTATCTCATTCTACCATAAGGCCTTCCGTAGAAGCTAAAAGTAAATTTCTCCCTACGACGTACTTGCCATGCAGCACAGAGATGGGCGAGAGGCTTATATCTACTTAGTTAAATTCGGTCCTATTTGGGGTCGGCTGGTCAACGTCTGTAAACCCTGCAAGTTTCTATAGATCTAGCGTGAATAATAACCTAGCTTCATACATCAGCATAAATTTCAAGAGAATTTATTTATTAATTCCCATGAGTAAGAGGTGTTTTGTTAGACCAATACGCTATTTTATCTCTCTCCTAAAAGCAGGGGTGTTCAAAATTTTTTTCAAATAAAAAGGAACCACCTCAAAATTTTAGGCGCTAGAAGGATGACATAAATCAAGTTCCACGCTGAGGACCCACAAATATTAGGCGTCACTGTACAAATGTAACCGCCACTGCGACCTGGCACCAGTATTTTGTGCACTCCTGTCATAAGTAAGCTTATATCTTAAACAGAATGTTACTCTAAAGCCGACTGGTTAAAGATTCTTTCTTTACAAGGTCCGTATAATGAACGATAATGTTATGATTTATACCACACATCTTTAAACTCTAATTACTTGTAACTATGTTAGGTCGATATAGAAATATTTTTACGGCCCGACAGCCCCAATGGACCTAAGTCCCCTTCTTGTCGAGGCATCGTGACAACGCTCAGATAATTCCACACTCTATAGGACTCTTCTAGACCAATTATCGGTCCGTCACAAAGACCGCTACCTGAAAACACACAACACTAACAAAGATAGATATCCATCCCCCGGCGGGATTCGAACCCGAAATCCCAGCAAGCGAACAGCCGCAGACCCACACCTTAAACCGCGAGACCACCAGGACCGGCTTAATGGGATTAATCTTATACAGTAATACGTATAATGTTAATCATAATTTATACATAGTACAAATAATCTTATCTAGTCGAATTTACCCTTGCATGATGGGTGTAAATGAATGGGTGTCTGCCGCGTGTCTGAAGACGAAGACAGAGTCAGTTTTACTTTAGCCACACAACATATCAAGTCTTATTTCAGTACCAGTGTCATAATAATGTTGAGTGACTGCCTTCAGTGTTCTGGACTGCATTAAATCACAGTTTTCCTTTGTAACGTCATGCGTCGTATTCTCACTGGCATTATTTCCTTAGTTATAACTAAGAAAGCACACTTTTAAAAAATTCCACAATCCCGCATATTATTTCAGATCCTAAGTAAAAAAATTATTTTTTTTTCAACAATTAATATTCACTGCAGTGCTAATTAGAGTCTGGAACGTAAATTAAATGATATTTTTGTAGCGCTACGCTTTTTATAAAATGTATTTAATATGTTTAATAAAATAATTTATTTAGTAAATTTAATAAATAACATTTATTTTGTAAATTTACATCAGTATGTCTGTCACTGCACAAGTAACTGTAACCATTAGCAGGAAATTAAACAATGTTATTAAGTCTCTCATTTAACTTGACGAGTCTTTGGCCGTGGCAAATTGACAGAAAAAATAACACACTTACTTCATGTACTTTAACTATTTTTTTTGTTGCTGTTCGTACTATCTTGAAGTCAAGAATTTTCTTATTTTTTTTAGCTTTGTTGTAAAGCTTGAAATATATCTTCAACCTCAGATTCATTCGATAGCACATGAAATCTCTTCACATAAATGGAAGTCTTTGACTGATGACTCCAGAAGCTTTCGAACTGTGGAAAAGGAAATCTAGAGCCGAGGTCCTGTAGAACACAGTCTGTCATAAACCATTACAGCTCCATTACTTCCAATCTTACACCCCCTCTGCCCTTAATTCGAGAGAGGAGAAGAAGAGAAGAGGAGGTGAGATGTTGAAATGTGGAGACACAGAAACAGAGGAAATTTGGAAGAGATATATATGGGGAGAAAAGGGGGGTAACTACATTACGGATTCAAATCCCGAGTTGGACAGATCATCCACGGACCGTGGCGATGACACGTCAGAAACTACAGCTTATTTCGGTAGTGATGTGACACAGTAATTAACACTCTCTCGTCGTGATGAGGTACCCCACCCACCACCTCTTCTACTGTCCCACGCCCTGTCGTAATCAACAGTGGAGACGTATCACACCTCGACATGCCGCCACGCCATATGGAACTCTCTATTCAACACCGCATTTTGACAGGAGTGATTTATGACAACAAGGTGTCCCCTTCCAAAACACACTACAAACACACTGTAACCTATAGCCGACGTGCTGTACATTTCTCTTATTCCCCTTCCACTACCCATTTGTTGAAACTTTCCAAGTTCGAAGCTCGAGTTTCCTCTCCTCCGACATTCAAGCAACAAGCAATTCATTCAGTTGAACGTAATCCAATAAACACTGTAATTTCGTACAAGCATGTGAGATGACGCAAATTAGGTTTCGTGGCGACAGAAGATGCCATTTGCGCCGTGGACTGCAAAAACAGTTTCTGCATATGCTCATAATGGTTCACAAAAGTGGTACCAAATTGTTGTTTTTCTTGAAGCCGTTAACGACTGTCCGCCGCTTAAACTGCAGTCATCATTACGTGAATCATCAACATCGTCATTTTTCCAATAAACAGGTATGCTGACACTCACTGCAAACACTGCAAATATAATCCTTCCATTCTTTCATAAGTTAAAAAAAATTCGTCCTTACGCAATAATTGAACCCCTTTGACGAAACTCTGTACAAACTCATACCGCCTTTCCGCTTATCATCGTCGATGTGTCGTACGTCTTCTTTATGCCAGACATTTTCCCCTTTTGAGACATAGAATTTACACTCGGGAAAGTTTTTTTTATTTTTGTCTGAGGCAAAATTTTCCAAATATTTAGCCATTGATCTTGCCAAAAAGGAACATAATAGTAACTAAGACTGAAATACAACTGATGAGCGGGAAAGGCCCAGAATGGTATGAAAGATGCACTACAAGGCTAAACGTAACAATTTTTTTCCATGTTACTTTCTAGTCCCCTATTCGCAGAGTTTTCTAGTAATATTACTGTGATTCCTCATCATTTTATTACGTCCTGCTCTCATTTCGGCAATGCTATTGCTGCAGGGACAGTGAACAATGAGAGCTGTATTCTCTGCCTATCCTCAACTTTACAACTTCTCATAGATAACTTCATAGTTCATTTTGTATATTTTTCCGGATCTTGTGGTACAAGTATATGTAAAAAAAAGGTAAAGTAGTTCCTTTACAGGCCAGGTGTGGCCTACAGGGTGGGTAGAGGTATAGCTCTAGTCTTCCATGACCGCGGCACTAGAAGTGGTTGAGTGGTCAGCAGCACGCCCCGGCCGCACTTTACTCCTGGGAAAGACCCGGTACCCATTTTGCAGGAGGCTGGGTAGGACCACTATATATACCCGGGAAAAAAAATATTCTTCTTTAGCCAGCCGTATTTAATATATGTTGCTGTTAAGTTTGTTTGTGGCAAGATCCATGGTCAACCACTCAGACAAATTCGCATCTGAAAAAAAAATGTCACGGACGTAAATTTCACGTCACAAGATTGGTGGACTTTCCCGGGAAAAACTGAACATGTGGTAACCTCGAGTACAACCACGAACAGTAATACTTACACTTATTTTCACTTTGGCGCTGCTGCCCAAATACTTATACTATATTTACTAATATTTGCTTCCAAGTATTGTGTATAATTTTATTTTTATGCTAAAACTAATTGCGAAAAATGTACAACATAGCTAAGAACAGCCAGCAGATGAGCATTACGGTGATACGGCCAGGCAGCATGGCACAATAATACTTCTTCACAAGTATGTAGTCCCTGAGGTGTTCCAGATGTTACTTGTCTTTTTGGAAGTCAAAATTTCATTAAATTATACCCTGGTCCCTTAATTTAGTTGGGTAAATTCAACACACATCACAATTTAATTATTATCATTCTAACTACGCCTGTCCTTATCAGGTGTTCCAATTAATGTTTAGTGTGCAAATCTCTCGCATCGTCACAATATTTCCAGGCATAGTTGATGTCTGTATTAAAAACAATATACATTTGTCTGTCTTCGTGAAATAGTAACCATTAAAAGAACATAAAGGTCTTTATTACACCATATTTTCAGGTAACTCTGTATTTAAATAAATTTCTTATTTTTGGGATGATCAAATCTAGAAGAAATAGATGGACGGGAAATGTGGCATAGGGGACATGAGAGGTGCATCCAGGGATGGATCTGATGGAAAGAGACGACTTGGAAGACTTAGGCGTAAATTTGAGAATAATATTAAAATGTATCTTCAAGACATGGACTGGAATGATCTGGCTCCAGGCATGGACAGGTGGCGGATTCTTGTGAATGTAGTAACGAACTTTCGGGTTCCATAAAATGCTGGGATGTTCTTGACTAGCTGAGGACCTGTTAACTTCTTAGGAAGGACTCGGGTCCATGAAGTTAGTTGAGTTCGTATAAAGTATATACTGCTGCAAGCGTAGCATTAAAAATATACACGTTCCCTGACACTCTGCGTGTTGATAGATGAAACTGTGTGGTTCTGGTGTGCTGGTTACGAGCCAAATTGGATAATGCCTGCGTTGTAGGCAAAGTGTAAGAGCTAGCTATGTTATGGGCCGAGAAACACTTTGTTAAGTGGCTGTGTTACATCGCTCTAACTGAAGAAACGAAAATATATCGACCCCTGTAGTTCTACATGAGTTTACTCTTTGTGTTTGTGTGATGTTGAATTGTCCTGCTGTTTGTTGAATCCAATTCCATTTTGCTTTCAAACATTTTGTCTTTCTTTTACCCCTGTCTGCTGCCCTCTTTCATTCCCCTGTCAAAAATCGGTGCCCTCTCTCAGGCTTTCTGCCGCAGAGCAATGTTTTTGTTTTTTCCCCATGGCTGGATTCTGCTTCATGCTGTTAAGCTTAGCGGTTGGCAGCTCGCGGTGCTGTAAAACCGTTGCTCTTTCTCTCTCCTTTCCTTCCAGGATCTCCATCTCTCTCCCCAATACGCCCTGTACTTCCGAAAAATGAAATGAAACATTTTAATGTACATAGTTCAGTGTATCTGGCTGAAAATTTCTTTATGCTTATTTAGACTGAAAAAGAGAGAAATCTTTTGCTACATTGCAACAGTGAATCATCTAACTCACTTTTCAGTAATCGAATACAAATTCACACTTACGAAATATGTCCTTTTAAGCGTCTGTTATTCTTCAGCAAACGAAGAGAGATCTTCGTCCCTTGACCCTTTAATTTTCACTGGACTGTTCATCAAAATAGCGTACTATAATTCTGGTTCCCTTTATCCAAGGACATTGTGAGTTCTCGTATATGGTAAGCGACAGGAAGGTGGAAAAGATAAAAGTAATAAAAATGACGACAAATTTAGAAACAGAACTGTAACACGAAAAGAGGCGACTCCCTAAAAGTAACATGTTAAATGTCTGCGATATATTTTGCTTTTGTAATTAGCGAGAACTAAATTATAGGGTTTACAAAATGGGACGGAGTTTTTTTTTATTTTAAATATTTATGAGAGCAATTAACACGATTTTTCAGCCTAATTTCTGGCCGTCGAGTTTAAGAAAGTTGTGGAGACTGCCAAATATTTAATTCACACTTTTTATGACAACAGGGGGAAATCAACACTAAATTAGAATTACTAATTTTGTGGAATAAGAAACCAACTAGATGCCACTTAGTATTATATTTATTTCTCCTTTATAAGTTGCTCGACATGTTTCGGGCTACCTTGTGCCCATCCTCAGGAGCTGACGACTTAGTGGTATTTTTGCCGCGTGTGGTGTAGTGCCGTGGTTGTGCAGGCGGTCAGATTCGGTTGGCTGGTTGTGTGTCCATTGGGAAGTACGTAGCACAACGGAGTTGTGCTACGTACTCCTCATTGAACTACGATGCACGGTCAATCACACATCAAATTACTAATTTTGTCTCATATTTGGTACATTTGTAAGAATTCGGAGGTTCTTACGAAACTGCTACTTCTGCGATAGAGTCTGTGTCGACTGAGAGCTACCGAAACCGATTATACCTGTACCAATGAATTTTGCAGTCACTTATTGTTCTATTAAGCCCTCAAATTCTCAACGTGTCTGTTTTACGTAAGGACTAAGAGCGTACCGCGCAGTAAACACTTTCCATCTCGGTTATCCAAAATCATTCTGTTAAAGTTGTGTATGGCAAAAGTCGCTGTTTGTTGTGAGATCGTTCGCTACACATAAACGCAATGTGAGCACCATGTAGAATTTTTATGTGTTGAACCTGGTGGGACGTAAAGTGATCGCTAGTCTCTAAAAGGCTAATTCTCTGAAAAGATAGCAATGAATATTAATATGTAGATTTATATTAAGACGGCGAGAATGAAGCAATTTACATTAACACTCGTGGCACTTGTTTAGCCTCAAGTGATGAGTCTGTCATACACAGTTCGATACTCATCTCCGTAACAAAGTAGTGGACTCGACCTTTTAGCCGACCTGTTCCCCGTAACAGGCAACTGCCTTTAAAACTTCTTTTGTTGGGAGGATTATTAGAACTGGTTTGATGTATGTACCGTGCATCTTGTGCAGTTTATTATCCAGAACAATAACTACACAAAACACACACACAAAACACAACACATATATATATATAAATAACATTTTATATATCTAAGTGAGCTGAGGGTGTTTGAGAACATGGTGTTGAGGAAAATATTTGGACCTAGGAGGGACGAGGTGACGGGGGAATGGAGGAGATTGCATAACGAGGAGCTAAATGACTTGTACTCCTCACCCAATACTGTGCGGGTGATAAAATCGAGAAGATTCAGATGGGCTGGGCATGTGGTGCGTATGGGTGAGGAGAGGAGGGTGTACAGGGTCTTCGTGGGGAAACCGCAGGGAAGGAGACCACTGGGGAGACCTAGGCGTAGATGGGCGGATAATATTATGATGGATCTCCAGGAAGCTGGATGTGGGTCTATGGATTGGATTGGGCTGGTCCAGGATAGAGACAGGTGCCGGACGCTTGTGAGTGCGGTAATGAACCTTCGGGTTGCGTGAAATGCGGGGAATTTCTTGACTAGCTGCAAACCAGTTAATTTCTCAAGAAGGACTCTGCACCTTGGAGTAAGTAAGTAAGTAAATAAGTAAGTAAGTAAGTAAGTAAGTACTCCTACATATTTCTATGCATTGGCAACATCATCTCATCAAACCCGCAATCAGCAAACACCTATAAAGGGATTAAACCAACAAGACTGTTCAGATTATGTATACATATGTACAGTCACCAAGCAAACAAATTTCACATACGGTAATTATAACAGTTGACAAAACTCACAACGTTTTGTAGATTGTACCGGGGTGCTGATAAGTCCTTAGCCCGACCAAGAAGGAAACAACCTTGGAAGCATGTCAGGGACGCGCGCGATTTCAACAACATGGAGACGCGAGCTGTCATCAAGGTTTTTATTTTTTCCTGCAAGGCAAGGCGCCGAAGGAAATCCACGCCATTCTGACAGAAACATTAGCTTATTTCCTTCCTGGTTGGGCTAAGGACTTATCAGCACTCCTTTATTTTGTCATCAACTATAACGATCACATATGTAAACATTTTAATCTACCGATTTTATTGAGTTTGTAACCTTAACGATTTTCGTACCTTTAGTAAAGTAGAAGGGTAAGAATCCCTGAAGATGCAGATGCATCAAAACATGTAAGGGTACTTACGATATATAAAATGTTGTGTATATGTATATATGTAGTGCATTTGTTGGTCTGGATAACAAACTTTTAGAATTGCTGAAGTTCCCTACTTTGCAGGCATAAAAGACTGTACATTGTTAAGAAAGAATATTACTAAATTTTGAATTAATGCTCGTTTTTAATGCTATTGCAGAAGAAACAAAGAGAGGATTGTTTTAAAGAAATGAGATGTAATACATATGCAAGGGCAAAGAAGATCACAGTATTTCGTTGTTTAAATATTAGTCTCATACGGATAAACCGATTGCATGCAAGAGCGTCAGGTGGCAAGACTTGAAGCATTTGAGGGGAAATGTGAAAAGTATTTACCGCTTCCGTCTCAAAGCATGAAATAGAGAACACACTCAGAGAAAATAAGGTACGAAGAAGATAATATTAAAATATAGTTCAGGATATGAACATGTGAACTAATTTTAATTGTTCGGGAATAGGCACCGCTGCGAATCAGCTGATAACTGCTCTCTTCTGGGTTATTATGCAGCGAATACTGGTAATTTCTTACCGATGTTTTTGTATACCTTTGGATTCTTGAACCCTGAGGATGGGACCGATATTTTGTCCCGAAAAATCGGTAAGAACTGACCACGACTCGCTGTATAATAACGCAGAAAAACACTGTTCTCAGTCTCCTAGTTTCTTGATCACCTGACTTCGGAATTTCCATACACATCTAATATTCTGTCGCATTGGAAGTAGTATTTGATTGTTTTGGATTCACTCGATATTGTGCACCAAGCTAGTGAAGATATTCAACAAAAAATATTTGTCAGACACGATATATTATGGATAGTTATTCGAAGAAACTTCGCAGGTTGTCTTCGTAGTTGAACCGTCCATGTCCATAATATTATTTATTTATTTTCCAACTAAAACACACACATTATAATAAAAATTTTCAGCAGTTAAAATCACTTAAAATTATAATAGTTGTTCCAAAATTTTTCGGTTTACATAAACCATCATCAGGGAGCTCTCAGCCTGTGCTTCGGCCGCCACAGTACTTCATATAACGGGATTTTTTTTTCTCCTGTGACACTGCAGCCCCCCAGTGGGTCATGGCCTCCTAATTAACGAGGTTTCTATATCACGCACAACGACGCAACACAGTCTTTAGGACTCCTCTGGACGAGTGATCAGCTCGTCGCAGAGACCTCTACCTGACAGCATACTACACTCACAACATACAGACATCCATGTCCCCGGTGGGATTCGAACCCACCATCTCAGCAGGCGAGCGGCCATAGACCTACGCCTCAGACCGCGCGGCCACTGGGACCGGCTCATATAACGGTATATGTAATCGAAATCAACATTGTAACTTTGGATAAGAACAGGCTGAGAGTTCCCTGATGATGGTTTATGTAAACCGAAACATGTTGGAGCAACTATTTGAAATGATTTTAACAATTCAACAATTTTATAATAATTTGTGTGCATCAGTTGGACAATAAATAACTAATAAACGCAGGTTTTATTTCAAAATAATTTTTCTAAATTAAATGCCTCGCCTATGAAGAAGTTTCAACTCATCTGAGTGAAACACTCATTTCCGTATTCCGACGGGCAGCCTAATTGCTTTCACTTCTGAATGCCGTTCTCATTAGATCCGAATCACTTGTTTTGCCTTTTTTTGAGGGTATGAGTCTCTTGACCATGTGCTAATGACAGGGACTTACGTTGTTGATGATTTATATAGCGACTCTTTATGTAGCGCACAGAGTATAATTCCGAAATTTAAGTTGATTGGCAATTGATGTATTAAAAAGACGTGGAAAAAATTATTGATGGTTTTGTATGAAATAATATCACGGAATTCACTGGAAGATCTGAGAAAAATGGCAAGACGTTTCAGGATTGCTTGTCAAATTTAAATCTAATTGTCGTGTTTTGATTCGACAGTAGTTATACTGTAAATGGAGATAAACAGTTGCGTTTGCATTTTTTAACTCACTACTACACCCAGTATTAAACACAAACTGTTAAGACTCAAAATCCAACCACATTTTTTAATTCTGTGCTCCGTCACTGAAACTTTCATTGGTGGAAAATTATTTCACACTCCATCGTTAGCATTATTGAAACAGACGCCACAATGGTTCCACCGCAGTGATACAGGTTGAAATTTCATTTACTAAAACAGAAAAAGAAGTTCTGTTAGCCCTCCCAGTTGAGGGCCTGTACAACACAAAGTGACCTAGGGACCAAGTATAAGACAGGGGATGGGTAGGCTACCAGGCGGACAGCTGTAGGGTGGGCTAAGAGATAGACTGCCTGAGTGACAGAAAGGAACGAGGAGACTTGACACTCAGTTTTGCAAGGGAATTAAGGTTAGAAGAGATAAAGCAAGACGACAGCACAAGGGAAGTCAAGCTAGTAGAGAAGGAAATTGGCGTGAGGAGACGGAATAAGAAATGAAACAAAAAAGGAAACTACTATTCTACAAAGTGGCAGCGTCACATTCATAGCCTAAAAAAAATAGTCTTCCTTTCAATTGAAGTCTGTCTGATTGTTTTGAAAATGGGGTGCTTTCTGAGTGACAATTCCAGTGGAATGCTAACACGGAAGAGCCCAGGATTCTGGGAACAAAAAACTGTCACGTTTTCACTGTAAGTTTTATAAGTCTGAGTTGTCTCGCTGCACGCAACTTATCTGATACGTCGGTATAAAACTTGATGTGGAAAACAAGAGGCCGTACATCAACAGCTTAGGAACGTCGCTCTTACAGGAACGTATACAATAGCGAAATATGGGTGCAATTTTAGACTACGTCATCAAACTCCTTACGACATAACTAATCCTTCAACTTAAAAAGTTTAACTGATTTCCTGCTGCCGTATAGGCTGGATAAAATTAGGTAATGAGATGCATAAGAATTTTTACCGCCAACCTGATATTATTACGGCAACCAGATCGTGGAAAGTGAGATGTGTCATACACATGGGACGTTTGGAATAGAAGCGGAATTCATAGTGGTTTATGGTGGATAAACCTGACGGCAAGAGGCCAGTTGGAAAACTTATTCATAAGTTGGAGGATAATATTAAAATACGTCTTAAGCATGTTGAATAGAACAATGGGGACTGTATTTATGTGCATCATGATGGGTAAATTAGCGGCCTCTTGGAAGGAGGGTATTGAACTTACGGATTGATTGTCGTGAGGGAAAAACCTTGAGTACCTGAAGAAATATTCGCTTCTCAAGAAGAACTCTGCTTTCACGTTGTATCGGATGGTTGTCGCTGTTCTTGTATGAATAATATTTCCATTGCCTCTCGCATTTCATTCTACCGTTTTATTTAACGACAAGGGACATTAATACGTACAAAGATTTTATATTCCAAAAATGGAAATATATATACATATTTGCCTGTATGTATAATATAATGCAAAATTAAAAAAATATATATATATATCTGCTTGCATAGGGTTGCTGCCACTTTACAGTCTTATAATAGCCTAATTGATCGATAAATATCCAACTTTCACACATTTACTAACTTTGCGCTGTGTTTAGAATAACCTGCCAGTTGATTGTAACATGAGTTCGCTGAAAAACAGTTCACGCCTATAGATCCTACTTCTTGAACACACATTGGTCATTGTCCCCAGTTTATGCCTATTGCTAGTAGGTGGAATTTAAGGGTTTCTGAAAAAAATATATTTCTCATTTCTTCATATATGTTACTTATACCAACTAAATTTACCAATTAGTTTTGTTACCATAATATTGGTGGCTGCTATTTTTGAGTTACTTACCCCTCCTTTGTATAATATATTGGCATATTTTCTTACAACGAAAAATTCTCCAAGTATTTAAATCAATCAGATATTATTTATCTTTGTGTATGTCGTATGTAACAAGGATAATTATAATTTAAGAATCTTATATTAGTATTATTATTAAAAAGTTGCAAATATAACTCAATCAATTCGAAAACATTTGTAGGAAACGCGTGAACCAAGGGTGTATATATATATATATATATAATGGAGCGAAAAGTGTATTAAGATTTTCTTTAATTGTTTCTAGAAGGTAATGCTTTATCTTTGTCGATAACATCCCGTTGTGATGTATAAACAGCAGAGAAGAAGCAAAAACCATCAGCCACAACTTAACTATCATCAAGTTGTGTTGCTTGCTACCTATTTAGGCTTTTCTAAAAGTCAAAACATCTATCAAACAGTAACAATAAACCTTAAGGTGTCGCTGATGATTTGTGCTTACACTCCGCATCTAATGTATTATTTAAATTCTGATTGTGAGCCGCAGCATATCAGCATCAATTTATAAATTTCTGTCCTTCGTTAAAGTAAGTGTCATTATTCGTTGTTTTATTCCACTAGAACATAAAATAGTATGTGTGAGGGTTTCATTTCAATCGATCGAAGAAATCTTGCTCTCAGGCTGCCCTAGAATCGCTTTGCCTGGTAGGGAAAGAATGAGAATGGAATAGCGTTCCTAGATGATTCATGTCGCCGTCACGGAAAACAATCTACGCAGCGTGAGGGTACCTGAACAAAGAAAAATTTTCCTCGCCAAGCAGAATGTTTGAATTTGTTACCTGAAGTAATAACCCGCTACTCCAAGTATAGAATTTGTTACGTGACAGAACTGATCACACATGAGATTGTCGAAGGAAGCCTTGTTAAGCGACCAAGGAGAGAGATACTGTTCTGCCTTTTTGGTGTCGCTTGACTTTACGGACTCTCATACAAATTATTTAATATTTTGTATCTTATCTGTCTCATCTCATTCTCTTTGCTTCTGTTACCCTAGTAACTCTTAGCGACGACTGGATTGATGATACCGATTACTAATCTTCACCGGCCCCAGAAAAATGCGTGCAGGTGTGAGAAAATAAATAATTTTGCTCTTGAATTTACCTTGCATTGTTATGTGAGACGTTTCTAGGAACCTTCGATCAATAACAAAGTTCGGGTTTCGTGATAATTGTCATGATGACGATGGTGTTGGAATTTTATTAAATTAAGCATTAAAGTTTATAGCCCAAAGACATTCTCTTTCATGTTATGAAAGGGATATCAGGGAGACTGCAGAGACCTTTTCTCTCTCACACTCATTTCTGTATTAGTTAGCGCGATAAAAACTCTGTCTTTACTTGGACGTGTAACTTTAGAGCAGAAAATAATGTTGCGAGATATGAGATAATATCTCAGTTGCTGAATGTCCCGCTCCTCTGGGATGTAACGCTGTTCCCTCTGGGTGAGTGTTTCCCGACGTTTCGAATGATCGTAATGCCTTTATTTCAAGGTCAAACATTCCAAGAAGGAGGCAAGACGATCGTTCTAAACGTCTGAGGCTACTCGTCCAAGCACACAGCGTCGCATCACAGATCTTGCAAATCTTCCGGAGTTGTTCTTGGTGTTGCTTTAAAACCAGCCATGTTTTTGTGTCAATGACTCTCAGTATTGTCTGAAACATATTAACATATTAAGTAACGGGTGACTACTTTAAAACTTTGGATACTGAATTTCGTCACAGTAATGCCTAAAATCCCACCCAGACTCCTGTAAAATGGGTGCCGGGACTTTCCCGGGGGTAAAGTACGGCCGGGACGTGCTGCTTACCACTCACCCCCTTCTAGTACCGCGGTCGTAGAAGTGTAGAGCTATACCTGTACCCACCCTCTGGACCACACCGGGCCTGTAAAGGAATCACTTTACCTTTTAATACCTAAAATATCAGTCTCGGCTTCACAGAGCTCACTGATCCTCCATTTCAAAAATAAACGATGTACGAGTATGAATTTGATGTGTGTGTGTGACCGTGTAACATTGATACAATAACATAAACAGTCAACTAGATGCAAAAATAATAATTTTATTAATAATTTCAATCAGCTCAGCATGTTGCGGGCGATAATTTCTTCCATCCACAGGAGCGCTAGACTGTGTTTACAGCTTGTGGTATGGTCACCAGCAGGCAGCATCATCGGTGCTTTATACCACAAGCTGTAAACACAATCTAGCGCTCCTGTGAATGGGCGAAATTATCGCCTGAAACATGTTGAGCTGATTGAAATTATTAATAAAATTATTATTGTTGCATCTAATTGGCTGTTTATATTAACGTACGAGTAATTGTTATGTTTGTATAAATAACTGTTCTGTGTTATTGGAATCAGACGAAAGACGGGAGTGCATTTCTTGTTCAGATTTCAGATCGCTTCAATATTAAAGCAAGTGGTACATTTAGTTTGCAGTTACAGTTGCGTTTTCAATTGCTCACCTATTCTGATATAGAATTATTCGTGATAGTTCTGCCATTAGTGAATATAACCTCATTATACATCTAATGTCTTTATTAGAAAATAATACAGCTGAATTAATAATAAAGGAACTATTTTAATTAATACGTGCATTTTCTCATGCACTACAAGATTTCTGTGTTTGTGCGTGCACAATGAGGGAAGCCAAGAATATTTCCGTGAAAACTGGGCACTTGGATGATCAAGATATTCCCCGCCACTTGTGGAAGCCGAGGATTTATGACCTTACTCAAAAAAGTCACTTTTATCCATTCCACGCTTTCATATTTTCCTCCTGCAAATCCCACTTCAATTTTGGCCACTTCTCAAGTATGTGTTTATTCCCAAAGCTTTCTTTTACCTTCACTTCCTTAGACTGATGTTTTGTACCTTCTTAAAAAGAGTGTTAAAACCTTAGCAATGTGACCAACAATGTTATTAACGTAGGCTTAACTTTGCACCGCGCTTCGCCCTGTGCAGTATACAATGCCAGTAATTCAGAATCAAATTCTTGTTCCACGCATAGCAGGGTGCATTATCATGCTAATATTGCAGACTCACAATACTACACCATTACAGAAAAGTGGAATCTCTCTTATTCTTAACGCGAAGAAGCCAATTACGTGGAAGCTTTTACTTTTCCATTTGTCGTTCTTTCTTATGTTTCAAAACTCTAGGAGTGTAACTTATAATTGGTGAAAGTACAACAAACTCTGAAAGTAATGATGGAAGAAACACAAATACCAACTTTGTCTCCTGTTACGTCTCGCGTAGACTGAACTGGCACATCAGAGCCAAGTGCCCAATCAACTGTAATTCAATCACACGTGTAAGTCTTGTTTTCTGTATAATACAGTATATCGCAGTAAGTCTCTTGTTTTCCTCAGTATTTATTTTCTCAGAGTTTAATATTTCGTTTTAAATTTACAGTGTTAAATACAGACATATAACTAGGAGGAGAATAATTTTGCACAAAACGTGTGGATCATCAGGAAGTGATACAAACCGAGTTTCGTTATATGTTTGAAATCGGATGTCAATGTTAGTACCATACGGTTGGAAATACGCGGAACCTATTACAAAAGGGTTTATTTTGGTTTAGAGGTATTCATTTCTAACCAAAAGTTATATTTCCACCTGTCCTTAACGTCATAGCTGTGGTAACACATTGTGTACGGCTGAACGCATCTCGAGGTGTTTTAAGTTATATTTGAACTGGCGTTTCAACTGTTTATGCGCCTACATATATATCGCACTTGACAAGAGGAGCACAGCAATGAATCAAACACGCTTCCTGTTATTGCTTTCAGGTTGTGTTCGTGTTTTTTTTTTATTCTTCGTGCGCTGTAGCATGGATTTTCATGTAGTTACAACTGTGCCACCAGCTTGAAAACGTTACCAATTTTAATGCTAATTTTCATTCACCTTTTCACAACTTAAAGTCTCTATACGTAAATTTCGCATCTAAAATTTCATACCGACGAGGTGTTCATCAATTTTACATTCGTGTTTCAATATTATATATTGTCGATCTCTTTTATTTTCACCGTACCCTGTAGGCGTACAGATGGTTTTTTTTTTTGTGGGAAAAGTTTTGTTTTTGTTTGTGCTTAGAATGTGATTTATTACGGTCACATTAAGTCACTAATACTGAAGTGGCAGCACATTCCTAACTTCTAAATAATCTTCGTACAGCACGATAATTGATTAACATCACATTCCCTACTCGAATAGATGTTAGATATTGATTTCAGACTTGTTATGGTTTACCACCCACGACAGCATCGAAGCGTAATTAGTGACTTACCGCTGGTAACTTCTTTGAGGGTGCTACGGCTTGATACGACGAGGAATTTCAGTAAGCGGTTAAAATACTGCGGATATTAGGCTATAATAATGTACAGTGCGTGGGAGTTGGTGGACCCAAACAGGATCGTAAATGTCTGCAGTATCATCGCACCAAGTAAGGCTATGTAACAGAGTATGTCTTAAGAAATTAATAGTAACTCTGTTGGTAAAAAATTCGTCGCCTTTTATGGAACCCGTTATTTTACTACCATGACCACAGGAATAGCCAGAGAGAAATGAATCCTTTCCACACACTTACGTCATACACCACACGATCCATATTTTTATTATCCTGCCATTTACTCGAAAGTCTCCCGTGACTTCAGTGGTTTTAAGCCATATTTTGTACTTACGTTTCCTTATACCATCGTGCGTTTAACATGGCCTGCCTGTCTCAATCTTCGAGATTTTACAGCTCTTATAATATTATCTGTTACAAAGGTAAAGGTGTCCCAATACGAATCCATGAAGGCACAGAAGTGGGGAAAGCGTTGCGTTAATTCTTCATTTTGTCGTGGGTAGGGGTGGTTGTTGAAGGCCACGTTTTGGCCACTTTATCCGCAGGGACGAGCAACTTCACCCTTTGTACAAGAGGTTGGGTAGTCCCCAGGGCCAGTCTGGACGGATGTGGAGGAGACAAAATTTCTTTGCCACAGCCAGGTTCGAATCTCAAACCACCCAGCCTCTAGCCAGTCGCTATATCAGCCACGCTATCCCGGCCCAAACTATTATAAAATACCTCCTCGTTAGTTTTCACATTTACCCGCTGCTGTATTCTCCTTAATATTTCTGTCACAGAGCTGGGATAGTCTAGTCGATATAGTGACTAGTCTATGGGCTGGTCGACCGAATAAGAGATTTCTCTTTTAGGATTTCTACGTAAATTAATTATGCAAGGTAAAATGGCGTACAGTCTTAATATAAATACATCGCTAAGAGTTGCACAATTATTACGCTTTCGTAAGTTGCTTACACACTTTGCAAAGTGGGGGCACGTGGAGTCTTTCTACCGACTAGTGGGTCGGCTGTTAATAGGTCTATGTGATGAAAATTTGAAAGTTTACGAAAAATGGTATTTGGCTAAGTAAAGGGTTACATATATTACACAGCAATTTTAATAAATGAGTATATTGGGATTTGTTTATAATATTTCACTTACGCGTACCGAGGGAGCATATTTTGAGTGCTTTCTTTTTACACTTCCCACCTGATAACGCAGCATATATTTATGTTTCTTTCAGCGTATGTAGCGTTGAGTTACAGGATGACTTATGAGAAATGAATTGGAAATAATGTTTAAGGAGGTTATAGTATACAATTTAGTATGCGCTTTGAACCACCGTTCAAGACTTGAGTCAGATTCGTCTATGAAAAGAATGAAGCACGCAAATACACCTACAGCTAACTACAAGTATTAACTAACAAATTGAGAAGTGTGTTATATACAGGTGTTACATGTATTAATTACAGTTGTTGATTAACTGTTATCCACAGTTGTTATACATTATATTCAGGTACTACTATGTACCTTGGGGTAATGTGAGGTAATGGCGTATAAAAGAGAAGGAGTTTACATGTATACTTATAGGAAATGTTACATACACAGACGTACAGTCATATATGTACGACAGTAATTATAGTAAGCAGTTTTGACAAGTTAATTTTATGAATGTTTTAACAGTGTACTTTCATAATATTTCCAAAGACTTAAAGCCCAAACCAGACGATAACTGTCAGACAGGAATGGAACAGGCACGTATCAGCTTTATTGTTATGGCAGCTGAACTCCGACCCGGAGTGGTAGTCTAACCCCCTGACCCGGAGGGGAAATAATGTATTTCTGTTCCCTAAACTTTTCTTCTTAATTGGGAGCTGAGTAAATCACGCTTCCCTAAAAATATTTCTTTTAGTTGGAATATTATTTTTAATTAGAAACTTTGTAAATCCTTTAAAACATGTCAGTGTTTGGGCCTGACTGTTTAATAATTACATTCAGTTTTAAGTACCTGTTCCCAACCCTGAAACGGCACTCTTAATCTGGACGTTCAGCCGATTAGGTCTGTCTGTACTCCGGGGAGTCAACTTAATAAATTCTTTTATTCGTCTCAAAGATTTTACTATCTTCTACCCCAAGATTCACACACATTGGTTCCGCTCAGCAATATTCCTCAGTACCTGTCCAGGTGGAAACACGTAAATTGTTAGTTACCAACCTGTAGATACAACAAGTGTTTCCTTGCTCCAAATAAATCACTTGATTTACGTATTACTGTGGCTAGATATATCAAAGGAATCTGGAACCAGGATCATCTTGGATTTGACGCCATCTCTTCTATAATACGTCACCTCCTCTAAAGAAACGTACATGTATATATGTTTATACATATTTGTACATGCTTAGATCTAATTTAGTGAAGCCTTATAATTTTCATGTTATGGTCTTCTTGCTAGCAATTTTGTGTACTCTTATCAGCAGAAAACAAGGGTTGGCAGGAAAATGCTGCTTCTAATTCTAGGGTGGCGAAAATTAGCTCAACGATGCAGTTGGTTAACTTAGCAGGCCGGAAAGAAGGTAACGACCGACGTAATAAACATTAAATTCCGCTGAAGCTGTACTTGTAGCGTCTTTTTCCCATTTATATTGTAACAGAGGGTGGGTGTGTGGACATCGGGCAATGATTTGACACCAGATCGTCGACAGATTTGTTGCTAAATGTACGTACTGCCGTGATAAAAAATTCGTTTTTGTGATCAGTGTTATATTACGGCTTCCACTTTCGCCAATATTGCGAACAGAAAAATTCATTTTAAATTTAAAATACTTCTCCAGTGTACGAGCTTCAGGTTGCCATATCTTACTGCGAGGTTTAATATGACGTCACATGTTGTGGTAGTGTACGTACAGCAAATTTCAGTGAGTGGCTCAGGCTAATAAACAGTTTTATAAATAATAATAATAATAATTGTTATTGTTATTATTATTATTATTATTATACGATATGGATGTCTCTTGTCACAGGCTTTTTCTTCCCGGCACTTCTCTTGAACCAGCGGTGATCCCCACCGCTCAGGCTTCAAGCTTCACACTGCAGTA
>Ga0123355_10004038_pt1 | contig 21267 bp, 17 predicted proteins | sample TergutEmb28metaG_3_FD_89872 | JGI IMG/M metagenome (GOLD analysis project Ga0123355, IMG submission 89872) | Embiratermes neotenicus P1 segment gut microbial communities from Petit-Saut dam, French Guiana - Emb289 P1 | ecosystem: Host-associated > Arthropoda: Insects > Digestive system > Gut ...
GCGCTGATGAGCCGCGCGCTAATCAACCGATTCCCCGATGTCCATGAGCTGGTAACGATTTGGATGGACACGATAATCCACCGAACAGCCCGAGGCGAGGAAGAGTTTGGGTTGACAAACACAAACCGAATGCTAAGAACCTATCAAGGTGCGAATGGGCTAAAAACAGGCTTTACAAGCCAAGCCGGACATAGCATTTCAGCGACGGCGGAGCGCGATGGGCTTACGCTTGTAGCGGTAATTTTAGGCGCGCAAGACTCGCCGACCAGATTCGATGAAGCGAGGAAGCTCCTAGACTACGGTTTCGCGAATTATACAATCTCAAAAGGCGATGAAGCAGGCACTGACAGAGGCCAAGTTCGGGTAAACAAGGGAACTAAGGAAACTGTCGGCGTCATTGTTAAAGAACAAGTAAGTGTTGTTATGCCAAAGGGCAATCATGTGCAGCTTGAAGCGCAGGTGGAGCTATTGGATTCGCTTAACGCACCGATAGCAGCAGGAACTAAGGCCGGCGAGGTCATTTATATATCAGACGGCAAAGAAGTCGGGCGAAGCGATTTGATAACAGCAGAAGATATACCAAGAGCTGAGCTTGGGCATATGATGGCGAGGCTTTTGCATAGATGGTTTGAGTAAAATTATCCTAAAAATCAGGGTGGCTGTGAGTTTTTGCACACAGCCACCCCTTTTTATATAACTACCAAAGCGTTATCTATTAAACCTATACGTAATTACGACTTCTCTTGAACTTGGCACTTGTTCAACCGATATTCCAAGCTCTCTTGTCAAAAAATCTGCTGATAATGCTACGTCATAACCATTTATATAGATTACTTCATTAGGGTTTTTGCGTTCGTTGTGAACGTTTACACTAACAGGCTCTCTGCCGCCTCTGATATGCATAACTCCACCGCGCTCCACATGGACATCCATGCCGAAACGCCTTGCTACTATTGCAGGGACAAACACTTTGCCATCTTCTACAACAAATTGATTATGCGAAAGCGTATAGCTTAGTGTGTTAATCGGCATTACAAACTCAACAACGCCGTATCTTTCATGGGCTACTCTAGATTGTTCAAACAAAATGTGGATGTTGCCGTCTTTTACATAGAAGTTTTGGTTAGCCCTGATTGTTCTGAAATTTGTGATATTTGAGTGTAAGTTCCCGTTATTGTCGGCTCTAAGTTCGTTACCTATTCGAGTGTTTACATAACTCATAAAATCTCTGCCGAGCAGGTTTCTTAGCGTTACTTCAGTTTTAGATACATTGTCAAATACGAATGTATGAACTACTTGCCTATCTCCTGCTCCGCCAGCGGCCATTTGGTACCTTACAACTAAAGATGTCATCCCGCCCCAGTTGTGAACGTCAAAATCGGCACGGATATCTCTATGACCCATATTAACAAGGTTCGTGAACGACTCTTGTATCCTCGCGTTTATACTCTCAGCGGCTCTTACATTTATGCCGACTATTTGGGGAATATAACCATCGATTCTTACATTGTTTACCTCGTTGATACGGCTGACGATGTTAGGACGCTCAACCACTAGTGGCTCATAGCCAATAGGCTCTACTCCAACGTAATTCGAGGGCTCGTTTGTTGGCTGGGCTGCGTTTGGTGCATTGTAGTAGTTGTTGTAATTGTTTATGTTATCATTGTAATATTCGTTTTTGGGTTCATTGTAATTGCTAGCGTCTCCGGCATGTTCTACTTGTATTTCTGTATACATGCTGTCCGTTGCTGCGGCTAAAGACATAGAGCCAAGCATAAATGAAGCCGCAAAAAACGCAACGATTGGTATAAGTTTAGTTTTCACCATAAAAACTCCTTTTTTAGTTTTTGTGGAAGTATTGCCATGCCAGCCAAACTTTGATTGGCAAAGCAATATAATTTAGCCACAAAAATATTATTCCCGCAAACTTTAGTTTTATGGTGAAAGAAAATGTTATTTACTTATGCAATTACTGAAAAGCCACTGTATACAACAAATCCGCTAAAAGCTCCATCGAGTTAAAAGCTTCTTCCATTGTGCTATGCTGGGAACCAATTTCTACCAATAAAGACCGACCGGCCATATGAGTTGAGTATCTGAACGGCTTTAAAAGCATCCTTCTATTAAGCCCCGGGAACATTTCGTTTGCCGCAAGTTGCATATTAAAGCTAAACGCCAAATTTTTCTCTAAATTTTCATTAGGCAGGTTGTTTAGGGCTCGTACTTGTCCGTTTTGCTCTAATGATGATACTCCGTTCACAAACATGAGCCTCGCGTGAGGCTTGCCGTCAAAGTAGGTGACGAGATTAGGATTTGGATCAATTCCGTCCCTGTGAAGGTCAAGCACTACTTCTATCGTAGGGTTTTCTCTAAGTATTCGCTCGATTACGACCTCCGCACGCTCGTACGAGCCGCCACGTGCACTTACTCCGTTTACCACATCAAAAATTTCCGTAATATGTATAACGCCGATTCCATATTTATTTTCAAGCACGTATTTTAGCCGCTTGCCTGCGCCGACCACGCCTTGATAAATATCCTCTACGTCGCTGTCAACAAAAAACTCCGTCCCACCATGCACATGGAATATTAAAACCTGAGGCACGAGCGGATTATGCTCCACTCGCAAATCGGTATTTAAAAACCTGACCGGGTCAAACAGTTCTTCAATTATCCCAACATTCGAGTCGATGTTATAAAAACTGTTTATGAAGCTCCGTCTGTTGTTATAGAATCTATAGATATCATTCACGCTGAGGTTATGATTTATGCCTTCGTTTATAATCGCTCTAAATTCGTCATAATCTTGGATTATAATATCGTCAATGCCTATAATATTACGCTCGGCAATATCTTCCATGTTCGCGAGCCTTCGGTTTTGCGTGTTTTGGGTGACAAAGTTCCCGCCTCGAATAAGACCCGGATTTTCAGAGCCATTTCGATTGATTGCCATAACTTCCCATAAAATATAGTCAAAAACTGCGCTGCCGCCCGAAATGCCAAGGGCTATGAAAAGCACAATTATACAAATTGCTACCTTGCGAAATGTCTTCAAAAATGATGATTTTAACGAGTTGCTTTTGGGCTTTTTGTATCTTCTCGCTGGCTTTCTTATCGCAATCACCGCCTTGCTAACTTCATTAAATGGCTATAAAGTAAATGTATGCTGATAAGGCTTTTTCTATGCGCTTCGGAAAATGACAAAAAATAATAATTGACATTTATAAAGTCGCCGTGCTATAATCCCTCTAACAAAAGCGATGACGGAGAGAAAAATATCCTCACTTAGCAGTCGTGTATAAACCTTTAGGGTAAACGACACTAGAGATCCTGCGGTTGGTGAAAGCAGGTGCTAACGGATATATAAATACACTCTTGAGCTGGTGTTTTGAAAAGGCATGTGCCTTAGTAGGAATACCCGGATGTTCCCCGTAACCGGAGCAGGAATTGTTTGATTCCGTTAAGAGGCGGTTTTTTAATCGCAATCAGGGTGGTACCGCGGGAATATGATTTTCTCGTCCCTGAGCAAGTCCTAACTTGCTCAGGGGCTTTTTTATTGGGCGAGAATAATAAAAAAGGGAGAGAAAATTGTTATGTCAAATGTAAAATTGTTATCGGGTGAAAATATCCCTCTGGAAATGCACAAAGTCCGCATGGTACAAAAAGTAAATTTACTTCCTGTGGAAGAACGGCTCGAATGTATGAAAGGGGCGGGATTTAACACGTTTTTGTTAAAGAATCGCGATGTGTTTTTGGATATGCTGACCGACAGCGGCGTAAATGCCATGAGTGAGAATCAGTACGCTGCCATGATGCAGGCTGACGACTCTTACGCAGGCTCTGAGACATTTTTCCGTCTGGAATCTGTGATTAAAGATGTTTTTGGGATGAAGCACTTTCTGCCGACGCATCAAGGGCGCGCTTGCGAGCATATTATCGCTCGCTCGCTTGTTACGCCCGGCTCGGTTGTGCTTACCAACTATCATTTTACGACGACTAAGGCGCATATTGCGCTGATGGGCGGCAGTATCGAGGAGATTATAGGCGATGAAGGTACAAAAATAGAGAGTACAAATCCATTCAAGGGCGATGTTGATATCGACAAGCTTAACGAGGCCATAAACCGCCTTGGCAAAGACAAGATCGCGTTTGTACGAATCGAGGCAGGGACAAATCTAGTTGGCGGTCAGCCAGTTTCTATGGACAACATGCGCGAAGTTTCAAACATTTGCCGCAAAAATGGAATCACGCTCGTATATGACGCGAGCCTTTTGTCCGACAACTTATATTTCATCAAAGTTCGTGATCCAAAATATAAAAATGTCGCTATAAAAGAAATCACGAGAGAGATCGCCTCACTCATGGATATAGTTTATTTCTCGGCGCGCAAGTTAGGCTCGGCGCGTGGCGGCGGAATACTTGTTTCTGATGATGGTTTGTTTAATAAAATGCGTGAACTCATCCCGCTATTTGAAGGGTTTCTAACATACGGAGGCATGTCCGTGCGCGAGATGGAAGCCTTGGCTGTCGGACTTTTAGAGACGATGGATTTAGATGTAATCAGCCAGACGCCGATTTTCGTTGAGGCGTTATGCAATGAGCTACTTGCAAAAGGTGTGCCGGTTGTAACTCCGCCGGGCGGACTTGGCGCACATGTTGATGCGAAAGAGTTTTGCTCACATATTCCGCAAACTCAATATCCTGCGGGTGCGCTCGCGGCGGCTTTGTTTATCGCAAGCGGCGTAAGGTGCATGGAGCGCGGCACATTAAGCGAGGAACGCGGCCCGGACGGCAACGACAAGCTGGCAGATATGGAGCTCATCCGCTTAGCGATTCCTAAACGTGTATTCACGCTGTCGCAGATAAAGTTCAGCGCGGATAGGCTTGATTGGCTATTTAGAAACAGGCATTTGATTGGCGGCCTCGAGTTTGAGGAGGAGCCTAAGGTACTTAGATTTTTCTTTGGCAGGCTGAAGCCGATCGGGGATTGGCCTGAGGTTTTGGCGAGGAAGTTTAGGGAGGATTTTGGGGATAGTTTGTAGGAGGCGAGGGTTGGTGTAGTTTGTGAGGCATTATTGACTTGCACTTGAGTTGTTAGCATAGCTCGGACGAACGCAGTTCGTCCCTACGAAAGGTGGATGTTCAAGGCTCGCCCTCTACAAAGCTATTACAAAAACACCTGGCGTTCGTCCGCTCGGGCATCGCATCATCTCAAAACCTCTGTCAAATACTCTCTAACTATAAAAAACGGCGAGACAGCTCATCCAAAGCTCTCTCGCCGTCAACATTCGCGAGCCTACCATTACATTTTTTACAACACCCATCAAGAACTGCTTTCAACCAAAAAACTTCCCGCGGATTCTGGTGTAGCTAATATCGTAAAGCCATCGTTTGTGTTGCCTATAATAAAAATTTCCTGTAAGCGCGTATCATTTACATTTAAGCCACCGCTATTCATATGACCAAATTCGTTGTTTCTATTACATATTATTTGCGTATCTGAGGTCGTCTTAAAAATTGCTTGTCCAAATCCAAATTCAGGTGGGCATTCTCTGCACCATGCCTTTTCGTATGAGCTCAGCAAATAGTATGCACCCGCTTGGAAATACCGACCATTTGCTAATGTGAGCTCTCTCGGCACCCATTGGTTCTCAAAGCGCATAAGTGTGCCGGGAGTCACTTCCTCGCCCTCGACAATAACGCGTATATCTGATATATCTATGCGAAGATATTCGACGCAGTTTGTATCTCGCGCGCTCAAATGTATAATTATATGACTGGGCTGCTGTGGATACGCACTTACTAAAGGAGCAGTAATGCTCGCCGAATCAATATATCGAGGTCCAAACATCATGCCAAAACCTCCAACTTGCTCTCCGTCTTCGGTAAATATAGACACGTTCTTAAAGGCCTCTAATCCGCTGCGACGAAAAGCTGACTCCTGCGGCAACCTCCATAAAATCGACAAGTCACCGCGTATAATGAACTCCACATCTTTCGCATCAATATTTCCAAGGCATTCATCGTATGTAAAAAGCCTCTGACAATCCCGCGGACATTTCTCCGGTGGGATATTATGAGGCCTGTCTGCTATTCAATCAATTCCATCATCAATCCAACCCACGTTTTCATAAAGACCCGCATAATAACCCAATTTTTGACATCCTGATAAAAATAGCAGAAACACAAGCGCGCCAATAATGACTTTTTTACATTTTGGCATGATTTCACCTCACCTAAACAACTATACTCTCCCCTGCCATCCTCTTTAACTCCGCAGCATTTGCCAAGACCACATTCGTAACCTTGGCCCCGCCTAAAAGCCGCGCTATCTCACTAATCTCGCCCTGCTCATCCAGATTACCAACATGCGTCTGCGTCCGTCCTTCATGCGACCTTTTTTCTATCAAAATATGATTATCCGCAAAGGCGGCAATCTGCGGCAGATGCGTTATACAAATGATTTGCTGATTCCTAGCGATTAAGTGCAGTTTTTGAGCAACGCTTTGAGCCGTGCGCCCTGAAACACCCGTGTCAATCTCGTCAAATATGAACGTCTCTACTCCATCACCGCTTCCATCTGAGCCTGATGATATAACAGTTTTAAGCGCAAGCATAATGCGCGACATCTCGCCGCCCGACGCTATTTTATCAAGTTCTTTTAGCGGCTCGCCAAGGTTCGGTGAGATTAAAAAAGCCACATTGTCATTGCCGTTTACACCGAACTCTTTCTTGCTCTCGACCGATATCTTGAAGCGTGCGTCTTTCATTTCGAGTTCTTTGAGGATGTCCTCTATTTGCCCTTCAATTAGGCGTGCGCTTGCGTTTCTGATTAGGTTTAGCGACTTACATGTCTCGGTTATGTCTTTGTTCAGCTCCTTGCGCCTTGTATTGATTTTCCTAAGCATATCGTCCGCGCCGGAGTAGATTTCATAGTCTTTTTGCGCATTTTCTAAGTAAGAAAGCACAGCCTCAATTGTGCGCCCATACTTCTTTTTAAGCATATAAATAAGCTCTAGCCGCGCCTCAATTTCTGCAAGCTCACGCCCATCCATGTCGATATTTTCATTATACGACGAGAGTTCGCGCTCGAACTCCGAAAGTCCGATAGAAATCCCTTCAAACTGCTCATGAAGAAGGGTTGCTTCCTTGTCAATCGAAGATATTTCAGAAACCAGCCTGAGCACTTGATTCAAGCCGCTTATCACGCCTTCGCTCTCAGTGCCTAAAAGTATTGCTTCAGCATTGTTCGCGTTCTCTTTTAGCCTCTCAACAAGACGCAAGGTTTTTAGCCGCTCGTTTAACGCCTCTTCCTCGCCTATTTCCAACTCCGCTTTCTCTATTTCGTCTATTTCATCGGCGAGTTCTTCCAGTTTCTCGCCCGCTGTTCCACTCTTTGCCGTAATTTGTGCGACTTCTTTACTTAGCCGCTTGTACTCTTTCAAAAACTCCGAAAGCTGTGCTTTAAGCCGGCTAAGCTCCGGCGGACAGAAGGAATCTAATATCTCCAAATGCTTCGCCTGGTTCAAAAGCGAGCGATGATCATGCTGCCCATGAATATCTATTAAGTAAACCGCCACTTCCTTCAAAATCGCTAAGCTCACGATTTTTCCGTTCAGTTTAATCGTCGTTTTTGCGTCAATGGCGACAGTTCTTTCGATTAAAAGTGCGTTGTCTTCTTCTAAATTAATGCCGCTCTCAACAATTTTCTTCCTAAGCTCCTCATTCTGCACGACAAAAAGACCGCTCACAACGGCCTTCTCTTCACCGAGCCTTATGAAATCTTTGGAAGCTCTTGCGCCAAGCATGAAGTTTATCGCAGAGATTACCATGGATTTCCCGGCTCCGGTTTCACCCGATATAATGTTTAGCCCGCTCCTAAAATCGACCGACCCGCGCTTGATAAGCGCGACATTTTCGATGCTTATGTTCTCAATCATTTTGTACTAGCACCCTTCGCAGACGTTCAATAACATTTAGCACATCATCCGGGCTTTTCATGACGGACATGATTGTGTCGTCCCCGGCTATTGTGCCGATGATTTCAGCGTTTTCCATTGCGTCCAAAGACGCCGCGACTGCCATTGCCATCCCCTCAAGTGTTTTAATGACCATAATCGTGCCTGCCGGATGCACTGCAGTGACGCCCTCTTTGAAAACCCTAATTTGTCGTTCTGTGATTTTGTGTTTGTTATCCGTCATTATCACATACTTCTGCTTACCCATATTCGACGGAATTTTTGTCAGTTTCAGCTCTTTAATATCGCGCGAAATGGTCGCTTGTGTGACAACAAAACCCTTTAGCCGGAGCTTCTCAACAAGCTCGTCCTGGGTTTCAATATCAAAATCTTCAATTATGCCTATTATGGTTGCATGTCTTTTCTTTTTCATAACATTGCCCTCCAACTAATGCATTTTCTTTCGCAATATATCGTAAAAGCCTAAATCATTCGTTTTTATAAGCGTAACATATTTTTCGGAGCGCCTAATCTCAACGCTGTAACCTTCCTTAACTCCGATATTATGCTGACAATCCAGCGAAAGCATAACCTCGTTTATATCCTCGCCCTCATAATCACCGAACACTTCAACGTTCATAACATCATGTGCCGAAACAACCAGCGGTCTTGAGTTCATCTTATGCGGACAAATCGGCGTTATCGCGATGCATTCCATATCAGGGCGCAAAATAGGTCCGCCTGCCGAGAGATTATAAGCCGTGCTCCCCGTAGGCGTTGCAATAATTATGCCGTCCGCCTTATACTTATCCAAATAATCGCCGTTTATCTTCAAACTGTACGACTTCGCCTTGGGCGAGGTGCCTCTAAGCACGCAAACGTCGTTCAGCGCGTATAGTTTATCCATTACGACTTTTCTATTTTCATCCAATATGCTCGCTTCTAACATCATGCGCTTTTCAGTTTTATAGTCGCCAAAAATGGCTTTTCGCAGGGACTCAATGCCTGCCTCGCCGCCGCCTGCGTCCGTCAAATATCCCAAAGTGCCCAGGTTTATACCCATAACCGGCACTCCGTACATAGCCGCTTTTTTTGACGCGCCTATCATCGTTCCGTCGCCGCCAAGCCCGACTACTAAATCGCTGAGCCTATATAGCTCATCACCGCTGGTCACTTTGGAGTGGTTATTTATAAACGCTGCTTCCGAATCCCTAATTATCGGCGATAGCCCTTTGCTCAAAAGCCAATCAGTCACTTTTTGGAGATATTCGCCGTTTATATCCCTATCTAAATTAGCTACAAAGCCAATATTTTTCATAGTTTTTTATCGCTCCTATTTTTAGGCGACCTCTATCAACCCGCTTTCGGTATATGTGCGAATAGATTTTTCGTCAGGCGAGGAAACGCATGCGCCGCATATACAGAGAACATCTGCAAGCGTGCGGTGACGAAGCATGGTGGAAAATCTAGCGCACAGATGCCGAAATGGGGTTGATAGAGGTTGCCTTAATAACATGCATTAAATACTCCACATTCCCATCGCCTCCTAGAATCGGCGACTCGATATGTGCCTTGCATATAAATCCAACCTCTTTAGCATAATTATACACTTTATTAAGCACTTTGCAACGAATTTTTGGATTTCTTACAATACCTTTTTTGCCAACCGCTCCAATTCCCGCTTCAAACTGCGGCTTTACAAGCAAAACCGCGCTTGCGCTTTCTTTCATGAATGGGTAAATGCAGGGCAGAATCTTTTCAAGCGAGATGAACGAAACATCTACGCTTATAAAGTCAATTTCCTCGACGGTAGCAGGGTCTAGCTTGCGGATATCGGTTTTTTCCATTGAAATAATCGCCGGGTTTGTTTTTAGCTCATCTTTCAACTGATCTGTTCCCGAGTCAATTGCATAAACCCTCAGCGCGCCATTTTGTATCATGCAGTCGCTAAAGCCGCCGGTTGACGCGCCCACGTCCATGCAAACGAGACCTGATAGGTCAATTGCAAACTCCTCGATCGCCGCTTGCAGCTTAAAACCACCGCGCGAAACAAAGCTTTGCCGGTTGCTTTCAACCGTGATCTCGTGGCTCTCATCAACTTTCGCGCCGCTTTTTAGAACAGTTTTGCCATCTACCTTGACCTGCCCACCTTCGATTAGGTCTTGGGCTAAGGTGCGGCTTATGGATAGTTTGTTGGAGATTGCTATGTCTAGTCGAGTTGTTTGGGTCATTTTAGGTTCCTCTTTTGGGGTGTGAGTTGTTAGAGTGGAGGTCATTGACCAGCGGTCGTTGACGCAGTGTGTAATTCGACTGCTCATTGTAGGGTAAAGGCTTGCCCCCACCGCACCTAATGCCGCTATGGGGCTTTTTATCATTAGCGACCACGGGCGACCGCGGAGGGTCGCACCTACGATTCGTGATTGTCATTTAGCTTATCTAATGTCTTTTGTGGGCGTAAGCCGACGTGGTTTTAATGTGTATCCACTGCATTGCTCAACGATGAAATACCTAATAGGGGCGCATTTCATATGGAACTAGCGATAGAACTTCGTTAAACACATTATTTAGAGTTATTGTCCAACGCCCATGCCAGCCAGGAAATGGATACGTGCCCCTAGATATCGCGCCATTATAATAAACTTCAAAAATACCAGTTGATAATCCTAAATTTGTAACTCTAAATCCATCCTCAGGAAGCCTGTTTACAAGTTCGATTAGCCAATCGAACTCATCCTCAGTTATCTGTATCACTAAAGTTTCGTATACTGTGTCAAAAAGCGACCTTCTAAATGGAGGCGGCATAAACTCTTCCCACATGAACACAAAGTGTCGCGACGACCCTCTTTGAACACTAAGTGTCCTATCTTCGCGCAAAACAAAGTAGAAAGTATCTGACCCTGTTGTAGACGGTCGCCTTGCTGCAACTTCCATGACAATACCACGTCTGTACCAATGCCTAATGCAGTAATCGCCTACAAGCATCATTATCGCCAATACACAAATGAAGACAAGCATCTTTATCCATGTTTTGTTTTTTGCTTCCATTTTTAGGCACCTTCCTAGTTGAAAATTTTGCTCTCAGCGACCGCGGAGGGTCGCCCCTACGGTTCATAGTTGACTTTTAGTTGTCCAACGTTTCCTGTTGCATAAAGTAATGTAAGCGGAAATGCCCGTCGGCGCAGTGCGCAATCATTCACAGGTCGGCAGGCTGATTGCCATCCGCCCCTTACTCCACCCTAACCACCGGGCAACCCCAGCCGTCAAAGTACCCATCCGTGCCGTCCAACAGGTCAATAATCTCATCCGTCAGCTCGTCCATATACTTAAATGCAGGAACCGCTTCCAGTGTAAGATGCAGCATGAATTCACCGTTTTCCGCCCTATCGCGCGCGGCCGTGGCGAATCCTTTTTCACTCAACTTATCCGCAACATCTTGCACATGCGCCTCGCTCGAAAAATACATATAAAAATCAATCTCGCGTGGCTCCTCAAACGCCTCGCCATTCTCTTCAAGGTTGCGGCAGAGATGATTATTTGCCATCCAATTACGCTCGTACGCGTTCGGCGCGAGAATTTTGTCGTAATAATTCCAATTATCGTCCGTGAAAACTTCAAAATAAAATTCGACACTTTCACTTGCACCCATTAGCTTTTCGACGATTTTATCAGTGTCCGCTCTCGTGCCTGCGTAACAAAACACAAAATGTCTGAAACTATTGTCCGTTAATGCTCCAATTAAGCGGACATCGTAGCCGCCGGGGCTAAAGCGATCTTCAATCGCGTTAAGCAAGTCCATCCGTTCACGCTCATAAGGCACTCTAAGTTCAATGACATGCGGATACTTCGCCCGCTCCTCCTCGGGAAGGTTCAAAAGTGATATGTCAAAGCGAATGAAGTAGTTTAAATCAGGCTTTTTACACAAATAGAAATCCCATTTATTGCTGAAGGCTATCGGGTCTTTAGGTTCAACTTTTTTCTTAAACTTATCGAAAAATCCCATCGCTACGCATCTCCTTTTTGATCAGCCGTTTGCAGTGACATTTCTGAGCCTTTGTTCTCATCCTTTGTCGCTGCATCCAAATTCCTCTGCGCCGCGCTTAGCATCAGCTTTATCCTATTCAGCTGATTTACCTCGCTAGCACCCGGGTCGTAGTCAATCGCAACGACGTTTGAAAGCGGATAGCGACTTTTTAGCTCCTTGATAATCCCCTTGCCTGTCACATGGTTCGGCAAACACGCAAACGGCTGCGTACAAATAATGTTATCCGCGCCTGAATGAATTAGCTCGACCATCTCCGCCGTCAAGAACCACCCTTCGCCGGTCTGATTGCCTTGCGAAACGATCGGGTCGGATAATTCGCCCAGTTTCTTTATATGAATAGGCGGGGTGAAGCGAGTTGACTTCTCAAGCGCGTCTTTCATATGTTTTCTATAAAGCTCAACTGCCCAAATCGAGATGTCGCCAAGCGTCTTTTGCCATTTAGGCAAGCCCAAATTCTTCGCTTGGAACTCCTTGTTTTGGAAACCGTAGAACAAGAAGTCGAGCAAGTCAGGCATAACGACCTCCGCGCCCTCTTTTTCCAGCAAATTCACAATGTCGTTATTCGCGGTTGGGTGGAATTTGACCAAAATTTCACCCACAACGCCGACTTTAGGCTTAACTATATCCAAAATCGGTAGTGTGTCAAATTCGTGAACCATTTGGTAAACGTTTCGCTTATATTCGCCGAACGAGCCCTTTGAAACAGCCGCTCTACATAATCCAATCCATTTGTCATACAAAGCATTAGCCGAGCCCGGCACGTCTTCATAAGGGCGTACTTTATAAAGCATCCTCATAAGCATATCTCCGTAAACCATGCCCATTAGAGCCTTGTTGAGAAGCGTCGGCGTGATTTTGAAACCCGGATTCTTTTCGATGCCTCCCATGCTTATCGCAAGGACCGGGATATGTTCATAGCCCGCTATTTTCAAGGCGCGGCGGATGAATGCTATGTAATTTGTCGCGCGGCAACCGCCGCCTGTTTGACTCATCAGCACCGAAACCTTGTCCAAATCATAATCGCCGCTTTGTAGCACTTTCAAAAGCTGACCGACGACTATCAAAGCCGGGTAGCACGCATCGTTGTTGACATAACGCAACCCGATGTCAATAGCATCTTTGTCCATCGCGGGTGTGACTAATAAGTTATAACCGCAACTCCTAAACGCCGCCTCCAAAATATCAAAATGAATAGGCGACATCTGCGGGCAAATAATTGTATGGGTTTTACGCATTTCTTTTGTGAATATTTTCCGAGGAGTCTTTGGTGGGGCTTGTTTTAGCGCGGCAGTCCCGTTTCGTTCACGTTCGTCGATTGCGGCAAGTAGCGAGCGAATACGAATACGCGCTGAGCCCAAGTTCGATACCTCGTCAATCTTAATACATGTGTAAATTTTACCTGTCGCCGCCATGATTTGATGAACTTCATCCGTTGTCACCGCGTCAAGGCCACATCCGAATGAATTAAGCTGAACCAGCTCAATCTTAGGCTGATTCCGTACGAAAAATGCCGCCCCATAAAGTCTCGAGTGATACGTCCATTGGTCAACCACATTAAGGGGGCGCTCGACTTTACCTAGATGCGCGATAGCGTCTTCCGTCAAGACCGCGACGCCATAACCCGTGATAAGTTCCGCCATTCCATGGTTTATCTCCGGGTCGATATGATATGGGCGACCGGCTAAAACTATGGCACGCATATCTTTGCGCGCGACTATTTCTAAAGTGCGCTCGCCCTCTTTGCGTAAGTCGTCATAAAACTTCTCTTGTTCGCGCCAAGCTAAGTCGAGTGCGGACTTAACCATATTTTGGTCGATGTCTTCAAACTCGCGCAAGAGTACGTCCATTACGGACCGACGGTCGTTTAGATTTAGGAACGGATTGGCGAAATTTATGCCCGAGGCCCGAATTTCTTCAACATTGTTCTTAATATTTTCAGGGTACGAGGTCACAATCGGGCAATTATAATGATTTTGCGCCTCTTTTAGCTCTTTCTGCTCGAATACAACGGATGGGTAGAAAATGTATTTGCAGCCCTTCTCGATTAAGTCCATGATATGCCCGTGAACCAGCTTCGCCGGGTAACAAACCGACTCGGAAGGCATGGATTCGATACCTTTTTCATAAGTGCCGCGGTTCGACGGCTCGCTAAGCACGACTTTGTATTTCAAAGCCGTAAAAAATGTATGCCAAAACGGGTAATTTTCATACATATTCAGCACGCGCGGAATGCCGACCGTGCCGCTTATCGCCTCATTTTCGTCAAGAGGTATGTAATCGAAAATTCGTCTATATCTATACTCATAAAGGTTCGGGATTCCTTCAAGCGCATCAGGATTACCCGCGCCGCGCTCACAACGATTGCCGGAAATAAAGGTTCGCGGGCTTCCATCTTGGTCTGAAAATTTGTTAATAGTAAGCAGACAATTATTTTCACATAGCTTACATCGCACACTTGTCGAATCGGTGTTGAGACTGGTTATATCATCAAGGCTGATGAGCGTTGAGCTACGATTTTCCTCCGCACGTTCTCTTGCAATAACTGCCGCACCAAACGCACCCATAATCCCTGCGATATCAGGCCTTGTCGCTTCTCTGCCGCTGATTATCTCAAAGCAACGCAAGACAGCCTCGTTATAGAAAGTGCCGCCTTGTACTACAAGTTTTTTACCTAATTGAGCAGGGTCGGTGATCTTTATAACTTTTTGGAGCGCATTTTTGATAACCGAATACGCAAGTCCCGACGAAATATCCGCGACATGCGCGCCTTCTTTTTGCGCTTGTTTCACCCTTGAGTTCATAAAAACGGTGCAGCGCGAGCCGAGGTCAATCGGGTTTTTGGCAAACAGCGCAATTTTCGCAAAATCCACCACATCCGAATCAAGCGACCTCGCAAAAGTCTCGATAAACGAGCCGCAGCCCGCAGAGCAAGCCTCGTTAAGCACAACATCGTCAATCACGCCGTCTTTGACGCGCATACATTTCATGTCCTGCCCGCCGATGTCCAATATAAAGTCAACATCCGGCTCGAAAAACGCGGCGGCTTTATAGTGTGCGACCGTTTCAACCTCGCCAATATCAACGTTAAACGCGGCCTTCGATATCGCTTCACCATAGCCTGTCGCGCAGGCGTTTTTGATATTCACACCGGGCGGAATGCTCGAAAGAAGCTCCGTCAGAGCCCTTTTGAGAACGCCCACGGTGTTGCCTTCATTGCTCTTGTAGTATGAGTATAAAAGCTCGCCGGCCTCGCTTATCAATGCAATTTTCGTCGTAGTCGAACCTGCGTCAATGCCTAGGAAAGCGTCACCTTCGTAGCTTGCCAAGTCCTTTTTTGCAAGAGTTGCTTGCTCATGACGAGTCTTGAAGCTTTCATAGCTTGCCTCGTCCTCAAAAAGTGGCTCGAGCCTCGCGATCTCCATGTCTATTATCTTTTCGCCGCTCAGGTTGCGTATCAGCTTCGAAAAGTCCATGATATCCGCGTTTTCCGTACTCATCGCCGCACCCATTGCCGCGAATAGATGTGAGTTAGGCGGCGCGATAATAGCCTCGCCCGTAAGCCCTAAAACATCAATAAACCTAGCGCGAAGCTGGTCAAGAAAGTGAAGTGGACCGCCTAAAAACGCTACATTACCACGAATCGGCTTGCCACAAGCGAGCCCAGATATAGTCTGGCTCACGATTGATTGGAAAATAGACGCCGCCAAGTCCTCTTTCGCCGCGCCCTCGTTTATTAACGGCTGAATATCGCTCTTGGCAAAAACGCCACAGCGTGCGGCTATCGGATATATTATTTTATGTTTTTTCGCAAATTCATTAAGCCCTGCCGCGTCCGTCTGCAATAAAGTCGCCATTTGGTCGACAAAAGAGCCTGTCCCTCCCGCGCAAATGCCGTTCATGCGCTGTTCAAGCCCACCTTGGAAATATATGATTTTAGCGTCTTCGCCGCCGATTTCAATAGCGACATCGGTATGCGGCGCGACGGCTAAAAGCGAGTTTGACACCGCGACCACCTCTTGGATAAAGCCTGCGCCCACCCATCCGGCCAGTGATAAGCCTCCGCTACCCGTTATCATCGCTCTAAACTCGATTTCGCCGAGCTCTTTTTTAGCATCTTCTATCATGCCAAGAAGCGAGCCTTGAATATCAGAGAAGTGCCTTTGGTATCTGTTAAAAATAACCTCACCAAGTTCGTTTAAAATAACGATTTTGATAGTAGTTGAGCCGATGTCTATGCCCAAATTGTATGTAGTCAATGAGATCACTCCTGTTTGTTATCGTATGTCTTCTATAACAATTATAAATCTCCATTTCGCCTTTTGCAAAGACAAAATATGTCACTTGTATGATAACATTTTTGAAAAAACAAATCAAGGGGCGAGGTTATTTGGAAAAGTATCATAAGTCACATAAAAAAGCGGAATTTCAAAAACCGAAATCCCGCTTAGAAGTATTAACAATCACTTTGTTATTTCATAGAACCGGCCGAGCCAAGCACATTGTCAATTTTATCCTCAACAATCGCCTGTAACAACGCTCTCGCATCGCCCAAATAACCTCTAGGGTCAAACGCGTCCGGCTTCTCTGCGAGTGACTTTCTAACCGCGCCTGTCATGCCAAGTCTAAGATCCGTGTCCATGTTTATCTTACAAACCGCCATGGACGCCGCCTTGCGTAACATCTCCGCCGGCATTCCTTTAGCGCCTTTAATTTGCGCGCCGTAATTATTACAAAGATTGACTATCTCAGGGTCAACCGCTGACGCGCCGTGAAGAACTATCGGATACTTTTTAAATCCGTACTTTTCAAGATTTTCTGTAATTTTTGCGAGTCTGTCAAAGTCCAGTTTTGCCTCGCCTTTGAACTTATATGCGCCGTGGCTCGTTCCAATAGCGATCGCAAGCGAGTCAACACCCGTACGCGCCACAAAGTCTGCCGCCTGCTCCGGATCGGTATATGTCGCGTCTCTTGAGTCCACATTAACATCATCCTCGATACCTGCGAGTTTTCCAAGTTCCGCCTCAATCACAACGCCTTTTGAATGCGCATATTCTACGCACTCCTTGGTCTTTTTAACGTTCTCTTCGTAGTCATAATGTGACCCGTCGAACATAACCGAGGTAAAGCCATAATCCACGCACTCTTTGATGCTCTCAAAATCAGGCCCGTGGTCAAGGTGCAGCGCAATATCAATGCCGGTCTCTTCAACCGCCGCATCGACCATATGTTTCAAATAACCCGGCCCTGCAAACTTTAGCGCGCCTTTAGATACCTGAAGCATAACTGCTGATTCCTTTGCCGCCGCTGCGCGCGTAATCGCCTGAATAATCTCCATATTATTGATGTTAAAAGCACCAATCGCATACTTCCCATCAAATGCTTTCTCAAACATTTTCGTAGTCGTAACAAGAGCCATTTTTAGTCCTCCCAAAGGGTTTTTTATATTTGAATATAGTATAACACTTGCCAGCCATGTGTGTAAATGATAAAATGAACTTATCTATACCAGCAAAAGGGTGATCTATTATGAAACTAATAATTGCACTAACCGCTACCCTAGATCAAATTGCCAAACATCTGGCAAACAGGCACATAAAAGAAGGCGAAAGCCGTCGGCTATTAGGCAAACTTTGCTTAACCAACGCCAAAAACCACGGCATGGCGTTCGGCGCATTATCGGGTAGGCGAAAGCTGCTTATGGTGATTTCGGGGCTTGCAATGGCCGGTTTAATCCGCGACTATACTCGCGCGAAAGGCGGCGAACGCGTGGGTTTGGCAATCATGCTGGGCGCAGGCACCTCCAACATATTCGACCGAACTACGGGGAAGGGCGTCACTGATTACCTCTACTTTGAATCTAAAAAGCCGCCCTTGATTTTCAATCTGGCCGACGTTTTTGTGTTAGTTGGCGTCGTAATCAACATAATCAGCCGCATAAAGGAAAAAGTTGGGTGATTTTGCCGCTTAAAAAGTACAAGTAACCCCCTTGCAAATGTAAAAATTCTCAAGTATAATAAAGTTCATCCTGGGGTGTTCGACAGCCCATATTTTGAACCTACAGTTTTTGATAAGGGATTCTCATATCCAAACTCCTACGTCAGGCCTCAAGATAATTCCCTTAGGGCGGTGCCCGGGGCAGTGGAAGGCGGAAGAGTTTATGCGGAAACCCACCTAGCACTTGCTAGGCCTCAAAATCTGGGAACGGCACTCCGGGTTTTAATAAATCCACCTATCTTTTTTGAAGCTTCACTAATCTAAATCAAAGCCCGCGGGAGATGATTCATCACATTCCACGGGCTTTTCAGCTTTTTATTTACCTATCTGCACGACCGGCAGCATCTCAATATACCCGCGCCAACCCATAGGCGCAAGTTGCATCCTTGGCGCAACCTCCGGCACATAACGATATCCATATACTTTCGGATTGAACTCTTTAATTTTCTTCATGCAACTGACGACCGCGTTCTGATAAAGTTCATCAACAAACGGCTCACCCTGGAACACAAGCAACTTGCACGGCTCAAGCTCGATTACATCAAAGCCCTCCGGCAAAACGCCCGCATAATTAGCCGCCACCTCGACCCCGTGCGCATAAATTCCCGTACCTTCAGGCCGCATATTTTCCGGCAACCATAGCCCAACCGGCTCATATAGCGCTTCCTTTATCTCACAAAGAACATCCCACGGCGCGGGATTGTTTTTATCACCGTTGCCTACTTCTTCGCAATAAGAAAAATACGTATCCGCCTTTTCTGCGCGCCTAAGTATAAGTTTTCGTGCCGGACGTTCAATAATTTGCGTAAAAATCACCATTGTTTTTTCCATATCCATTACCCCCACATTAGATTTGGAGCGGTTGAGATAATAGCGCGGTATCAGCCAGCCTTCCGGCGGTGATGGATGATTGGCATATTTTTTCGGCGATATGCCAAACCCTTTGGAGAATGCTCGCGTGAACCCCTCATGGCTGTCAAAAACATAGTCCAGCGCAACATCAACGACCCTATGCTTTCCGTCTCTCAGCTTGTGAGCCGCCGCGATTAGCCGTTCGCGCCTAATATATTCAAAAGGCGACAAGCCCACCTCTATCTTGAATATCCGCGCCATATGATACTGCGAGTAACCGGCAACCCTCGCCAGCTCATTTGCAGTAATCGGCTTTTGCAAATTTTGTGCAATGTATTCCTTCACTCGCATAACTTCCGCCGAAAGATTGTTTCTTTCACGCATTTTCTCACCTCTCGTCGTTATTATACGCGGTTTTGGGCGTGGTTTCTTGACTTTGGTTGCGTTCTTTGCTCGCTGCATCATCTCAAGGACTAGGTATCATTGCCGAAACGCTAATCGTTCGCCCATAAGCAGTCTCCAGCGAAACCGTCCCCGAATCTCCGGCTCTATAGTCTCCTTCAACTCCCGCGACCATTCGCACATAACCTTGTCCCGTGCAAACATATATGTGAATATCAAGCTCCGTTACAGCCCTTGCATATGCGCTGAAATACTGCACTAAAAAGTCCAACCGCACTGATTGCTCGCTCCAAATGTTCCGGTTCAGCTCAAAAGCAATCGCGCAAAACCCATATGCACTTTGGTTGAAATAAAAACGCCCATCTTCCAAGCTATAGCGCGACGCGACTGCGCCTGTCCGCCCGGAAAACGAAAGTCGTATATCAGCCCCGTCAATATCCACCTGCGAACCATCAACAAGCAATCGCACGCTGCTCGATGCGCTTCCGCCTGCGCTTATACTGCGCCACACCAGCGGCGCAGCGATAGTAATAAGCATAACAGCCAAGCTAAGAACAACTCTCCACACTCGCCTACTCAAAATCCTCACCTACCTAACCTCAACAATCCTCAAATCAACTTTAGCATCCAAAATCTTAATAACCCCGTAGCATGGATACTCAGACGCGCCCCGAGGCTCGGAAATGCTGCCCGGATTCATCAGCTGTACGCCATTTTCGTTCATAATTAACGGCGAGTGGCTATGCCCAAACAGGCAGATATCGACGCCGCGCGTTTTTGCCTCTGCGCCAATCATTCCATGCCCTAATTTCACGCGGTAACGATGTCCATGGCTCATGAATATCTTTTTGCCAGCGACTTCGACTATTCGCTCGTCTGGCACGTCGGCATTATAATCGCAGTTACCGCGCACGGCAATGAAGCGAATGTTTGAATAAATATATTCAAAATCGCTGAAATCCTTGATACAATCGCCTAAAAACAATACGAGCGAAGCTTCGTCTTTCATGCTTTTAATAATATCATACATTCTGCTGCCATCCCCATGGGAATCGCTGAAAACCAGTATTTTCACAAAGCCACCTCATGCTATTTGGGTCTTTTATATTTATAGTATAACTATTTTCCGCACCCACTTCAATATATTCCTTGTACGCCTTGCAATACTTCATAATATATGTCAAAATATAGAGACAGAAAACAATTCCCCGAGAGGAGCTTTTTAATATGAATATTTGCACTATAGACGGCCGCTCATTGACGCTTGAAGATGTGGTGAACGTAGCACGAAATAACTATTTGGTGAAACTCTCAGACCACGCGCTTGAAGGTATCAAAAAATCGCGTGATTATGTGGAGAATTTAGTCAATAACGAGCGCGTTGTTTACGGAATAACTACGGGTTTTGGTAAGTTCAGCGACGTTAGCGTAACAAAGGAAGAAGCAAAAGAGCTTCAGCGAAACCTGATTATCAGCCACGCATGCGGCATAGGTGAGCATTTTAAGCCGGATATCGTCCGCGCAATGATTTTGCTTAGGGCAAACGCTCTGGCTAAAGGCCATTCGGGTGTGCAGCTCGAAACGATTGAGACGCTTATCGCTTTGATTAATAAAAATGTTATTCCTGCCGTGCCTGAAAAGGGTTCACTTGGCTCAAGCGGCGACCTTGCGCCTTTATCGCATATTGCGCTTGTGCTTTTGGGCGAGGGCGATGCGTATTATGAAGGTACTTTGATGGATAGCGCGGATGCTCTCGCGAAAGCAGGCATAAAACCAATCGAGCTTACATCCAAAGAAGGGCTCGCGCTCATAAACGGCACACAAGCAATGACCGCCGTCGGCGCGCTTGCTACCTGGGATGCGATTAATCTATTGAAATTATCGGATATATCAGCGGCACTTGCGATGGAGGCGCTGAACGGCATCACGGACGCGTTTCGTCCGGAGCTGCATAACGTGCGCCCGCATGAAGGGCAAATTAATGCCGCGGCGAATATGTTAAAACTGCTTGAAGGCAGC
>Ga0123355_10004039_pt1 | contig 21264 bp, 15 predicted proteins | sample TergutEmb28metaG_3_FD_89872 | JGI IMG/M metagenome (GOLD analysis project Ga0123355, IMG submission 89872) | Embiratermes neotenicus P1 segment gut microbial communities from Petit-Saut dam, French Guiana - Emb289 P1 | ecosystem: Host-associated > Arthropoda: Insects > Digestive system > Gut ...
AATTAAATAAAAAATAAATTATAACATTTCCCCCCCCCCCCCCCCCAAAAAAAAAAAGCTGATTGCGGTAAAGTTAGTAACATAAAATACAGACCTCAGTAAGCCCTACAAATTTATATAATTTTTTGGTATGGTGAATGTTTAACAAAAGGGTAAAGTAAAGCTGCTACTGTGCTTCATTACACACCATACCACAAGAACATACCAGTGAGTGCACATACTGAATGTCCTGAATGTTGCCTGACCGATATTGTATTTACTTTCCAGTGAAACACTAATTTATTTACAGCCAGCCATCAGCAGAAAGTGAAAGTGAGCAGCCACAGAAATTATTCAAATTTTTGGCAACCATGTTCAGCACAATTTATATTTACCAACAATAATGAAGTCACCATTAAACCCTTCACTGTCTTGGTACAGCAACTTTAATGACACCAGTTATATCTCCATGTATTCTTAATCTTGGTACTAGATGGAGATGAATGGTTAGCTTCACATCCCAACCACATTACCCAGAGGGAATGATCCTTCATTTTCCATTTGAGAGGCTGTTTAGGCTGTACAGCCAGTCAGGGCACTGCAGACGAGAAACAATACTTTGCCCTTACTGGGAATCGAATCCAGTTCCATCAGACACAAGGATAACTGCTTTGTGACAGGGCAGTGTGATTACTGATGAACCTTTCCAGTAAATGAAGATAAAGGCCATTGATATATGCATAATCATAAATGGCACATTTGTAAAATTTGTAGTGGAGCTTGGTATAAGGGTATCATGAGGAATCTCTTTCCCTACTGATGTGTGTACCCAGAAAGTGGCTGATTGGCAAGTAAAGGGTCATAGCAGATGTTGTTATTCATAATAAAAAATCTATTATGGGCTAACAAACACACAGACAGACATACAGAACTTGACTCCCATTTGCAAGGAGATATATTCTTAATCAATTTTTTAAGTTTCGTTTATGTTAAACTTGATTGCACTTTGCATTAAAGTATCTGGTGTTAGGAGCATCTTGCCAACATTATATCTGTTCAACACTGTCCTTTTCTGTGGTAGTTGCATATCAACATTTTCAAATATTTCATGAAGTTTGTGACTGTTATTCATGTACATGAGCCCTCATTTCTGCAGTTATGCTCTGCATTCAGTCTTTATATATTGGCAAGAGACTCCTGACTTTGCCAATCTATCCATCTTTTCCTTGCTCGGGTGAAGTGTTTTTCTGTCTTCCATTGTTTTGTTGTCACCAGTTAAGTACTTTTGTACCTGACTTGATTTGTTTGTAATTCCACTTTATCCATTTCAGTCTTCCACTGTGAAAATGTTAATGCTTTCTTGATATCCATTCACTTACACAATTATGTAACATGACTTTACCAATAATATTGCTGTGATATTATATTCCACCTTTTGATTTAGGATTACAATCAGTATGTCATCACATTTATATCTGGTATTTCTCAATAATTTATCAGGGAGACTGGGGGTAATAATGGAAAGAAAGAAAATGCCATATCATTATCATGAAAACTGAACCAGAAAAAGTTTGAACACTGTACACAGAAAGAACTTTTATCTGAGATATATTTTATAACAGAATAACATTTTTAACAGACCCCAATAAGAAATCTCTTTTAGTAGTAAGTCACTAAGAGAAAATTCAGAGAACCAGAAGGTACTGTCACATATACATCCTGTTAAGATACCAGGCCCTAAATTCAGTCCTCCTTGAGAAAGCAGTAACCACACCACTGGTCAATAAATTCTCCACCATGTCTGGAAACTGAAGGTTAATTGCTGTCTACACAAGAGCCCACTATTGGTCCCTGTCTTAAGGCAGGTGAATCCAATATACATCCTTAAATCCTGTTTCCTTAAGATTCATTGTAATATTATCCTCCCAGTTTTGTCTGCATATCTGAAGTGCTCTTTTCTTGTTAGGTTTTGAAACTAACATTTTTTATATTCTTTTGACCTCTTCCATGTGTGTTGTGTGCTCTGCCCAGGCTCTATGTTATTTATTATTATAGCTGGGTGAATGTTTCTCCAAACTGTTCTCACCACCAATATCTTCACATCTTCGTCTTGTGGTGAATCAGAGCATGACATATCCAGCTGTCACCATCTGCCGTTACCCATCATATAAACCTGCTGTCCTCCGGGTAAGTTCCAATACTTTGCCTGAATACAGGCCTAGTTATGTTCTGATCTCCAGCTTTGACTTCGCTTGTGTGACATTGTGAGAGACAAAGGGAGTTGCCAAAGAATTTTTATAGATATAGGATGTCCATCTGTTCAGGTTGTATTAAATGTAACTGTCATATAAGACTGATGAAGGGCAAAATAATTTAACTATTGAACAGTGTAAGTTTTGTGATGGTTTTGAGATGTGTAATTTTAAAATATTTTAATGAATTATGTTACACAGGAACCATTTTATGTAGAGAGACAACCAGTAGCCATTGTTTCTGGTCTTGGTAATGCTTATCAAAAATTAGTTGAAGTCTCTTACCACCTATCTAGATTTGTTCAGTTTTACAATAAAAACATCTCAACTGCAAAACACTGTCTGTTGTAATGGTAATGTTTAGCATACTATTGCATATTTGAATCTGTGTTTCAGAAATATAACTTACAGAAAGTCCGCACCACAAGCAACTGGGAAAATTTCCCGTTTGGTGAAATAACATTGGGTGAATTCTGGACTGAAGCCACTTATAGACTAAGAGAAGGCTTATTTCTTTCTGGCCTTAACGGACTTTTAGACAGTATGTATTGTTACTTCAATATTGAAGTAAGTTTTAATTAACAATAAAGTAATCCCTTGTTGAATAGCAGGGCTGTGTTCTTTGAAAACACCACTTTAGGCAAAATTACATGTGGTACATAATATCATGGGTACTGCTTTGGCTCCATTAATACACCAAAGTATTTAGATAATAAATTTATTAACATGATTTTGTAATCTTTATACTTCAGTGCAACGTAGTAACACTGTTTTACAGTTACTAATTACTCTAGATGGCTGGCCTGTGAGCCAAGAATCAAACCTTTGAATATGAAGCAGGAATGCTGATCAGTACACCTAAGCCTGCTGTTCATAATGGCTTTTACATTTACTGAGTTGGGTTCTAAGTTCCCACATGGCTGCATAACATTATATGGCCTTCTAGAATGTGATGACTTCTAGTCAAGAAGACAGGTGCCAATGTCTTGCAGGAACCTGCTGCCTCCAACATATGGTAGGTTAGAAGGTGGAGGTAACAGGTTTATGAGAATAATGTTTGGCGCAACTGCTGAAGTGTAATGTGAGCTCTGAATCATGGCTGTGCGGAAGGGGAAGTGGAGGCAGACAACTATTCTTCACATTCCCAAAGCTCTATCTTTGGCTAGGGTGAAGATGTCAGTCTGTGAACAGAAGAACTAGCATGCAGATGTGACTGTTGATGGAACTTAGAACCCTCTGAATGGAAGTCCAGTTTCATACCCTGAGATCACCAGCCATCATCATTTCATTATATGTTTTCATGTACATGATATTTTAAAAAGTAAGTACATCTGTTGACCTTGTGTATAAGCACCAGTTCCTGTGGAACTACATCATGTAGATCAGCACTAGATGACCGTGAAAGGTCAGCTGCACATGCAGTTTGCTTTACTTGACCATTTCCAGGGGGGGGGGGGGGGGCAAACCCTCTCATTACCATAATGTATTGTATTACTATTCAGTAATCACAGTACATAAAATAATTTATTTATTACACATGAGTAGTTGGGACAGCTCATTCAATGTGATTAGACTCAGGGTGGATGAGGTGGCAGTGACTGGATGAAGTGGCAGTGATGTTTGATTCCCAGCAAGTGCAGAGACTTCATATTTTCTGGACTGGCTGTTATGTCCATCCAGCTGCTTGTTCAATGGAAATGGGGGCTCTTAACTGGCCAGGGTGTGTAGCTCACTGCTTGCTTCCATTTAGTGCCAAAGTTCAGAATGCATGAAGCTATAGCTCCTTTCATTATATGTTTCTATGGCATGGTGCCTAATTACATGTACAGTTGTGTATACCTTTATTACACATCATCTTGCACTTGATTATCATACTTTGTTATCATTCTATGAGTGGCAGCATTCCATTGTAAAAATACTGCATGTGCATGTATTTGTTTTTATTAGAATGGTGTAATTCTTAATTTACATAATGCTGTGTTAAAATTATATACACTTAAGTGTATGGACTTTTTGTGCTACTGCTATTAGTTGAAGTGTGAATAAAGAAGCAGGACATATCTTGGAACGCAATATAAACTTTCCAACAAAAGCCCTGCACTCTGATGTTTTTGAATATAATGTGTAAATGTATGGTTCAAGATGTCTCATTCTTCCCATACAGACGTACAAATAAAGAGTGCATACTATTTACTGTGGGGTCATTGCCACACAATTTTGCCACTCATCCAAACCACATCATCAAGTAAAGCAAGTGGTTACTCTTTGATGCTTCGTCATGTAGCGACAACATACAATCGGTCTGACAATGATCCAGAGGAAGGCTGGCACATTTTTTTACATCCTGCCACTGATCCCTGGATAGGTAAGAAAAATAACAATGGACTTACTAATTTGTGCCCTCTTGCCATACAGTTTCTGCAATGCCCTTTTTATTAGGTGTTCATAACATGATTTTCCTTATACCCAGAATAGCTAGCATGTCCTGGAAAGCAGTTAAGCATAGTGAAAGGGGTTGTTTATATCTTCTGGGGTGTTGTGCTGTGTAGATAACTATCCTGAAGATAGAGGGTGGCACGTTACTCCAAGGCATTGTGTTGTGTTGTGTTGTATTGTATTGTAGTTTTTGTACATCATTCTTGACAACAGTTATATGAGACACATCTATACAATTTATATATATATATATATATATATATATTCAACTGTTCATATGAATCATCATGCTTGTCATTAACATATCATATTACTAAGTTTCAGCATGTTAACAGTTGCACATTTACAAAGGTTAAAATAGGTCCCTGTATCATATGCAGTTACATTTTGCATGATAAAAATTTGTTAGACAAATATTCCTCTACGGAATGGAAGGTATATTGTAATCAGAATTGTTTTAGATTCTTTATAAAAGAGTTGTATATTTTTTAAATTCTTTAAATAACTTGATAAATTATTGTATAGTTTTATCTGCACTTTATCTACCCTTTTTAAAAGATATCAATTCTACAAAACTGAGATTGAGATCTGATCTTTCACATGTCTTATAATCATGCTTAAACTGGGTTTTGTTCCAACCTACTAATGTTTAATTTTATGTAATTCACAGTTTCAGTTACATACATACATGGCATTGGGAGTATATTAAATGTTTTAAACAGTTCCTTGTAGGAAGTAACTCTCCCTGCATTACTAATTTCATCACTTTCATTTTTAGTTTAAATTTTTTGTTTTCCTTTCCCCAAAAGTTGACAAAACACATACTTCTCAAGATATTTGTACTTGTTGTACTTTTAAGGGATTGCAGTACACAATAACTTAGAGTAAGAGTTACTATGTAATGCAATCCCTGAAAGTAGAGCTTAAATCTTTTATATGAGTATCCCATTTTGTATCTTCAGTCAGGTGCAAACCCAAACATTTTGTTTCATATTTGCACTTGATATCCACATTGTTAAATCGGTGAGTTTCAGTGTGGTTGGGTTGGAGTGGTATCCATGTTGCAGGCTTCAGCCTGCAACACAGATACCACTCCAACCCAACCACACTGAAACTCCAACACACATTGAACCAAGAACAATATGACCAATGTGGTAATTCAACAGAATAGTCGCAAGCTGCTGATGATGGATATATTAATGTCCGAAACATGATGAGCACCTAAGAAGTGAAATAAAATAGCAATTGACATCAAGTTGGTCTTTTATTCTTCAACAATTAAACATACATTTAATTTGTATTAAATACTATTAAACTTTCAGTCTCTGTCATAGATAGGACGCAATTAATTCCAAAGGGGCAGTCACTCATTCCATTTCATCCCTGATACCATGACTTCATCTAATCACAAAATTAAACATAATTTTTGTTGTAAAGTAATATAAAGACTGTTCTGTCTGTAAGAGAGCACAGAGGAACTTAGTGGAACAGAGGAGAGTCTGCTGCTATCAGTGGGAGAGGAGCTACATGTGAAGATTGGCGTTGAAGAGTACCATCGTGTGGACAAAGCAGATGATCGCTGTAATGCCAGTCTGGATCACAGTTATGAACAGGGAAGTGACGTTCTGATAGCCCAGCAAATGAAAATTAATTTTCTATAATAAACTTGTTTCATCTTTACAAATTTGATAAGAAACATTAAGTATGACACATTTTTCAAGCACTCTAACATCAAAACAATTAAACAATATGGAAGAAGGTAGCGGTAAAGAGAAAAGGTGAAATTCACCCTATGACATGTGTTAAACTAAAAGAGGGGGAATAATGGTATTATAGCCATACTGTTTCTTTAACCTCGGCGCTAGATGAGGGTGGACAGTGAGTGCCTTGCACCGGCTGCCCTCCCCCTGTGAGAGACCCAGTACCCAATCTACAGGAGGCTGGGTGGGCCCCAGGGCCATTTTGGACGGTGTGGAAAACCTTGCCTTCACGGGGGTTCAAACCTCACACCATCTGGCCTGTAGTGAGTCACTATACACACTATGCAGTCAGGGCCCACAATGTGGAAGAAGAGCAGTACTAAACAGAATAATATCTATCACTGTTTTCAGTCACAACTGACACACTCTGTGCGAACAATTTTATTACTTTGCAACTAATTTTGACCCTGAACTTGGGTTATAATCAGGCCATGATGACCCAATTTCAGGGTCTAAACTAGTTGCCATGTAATAAAATTGTTTGCAGAGTGTGTATTGGTTGTGGCTGAAAATATTGATAGATATTATGATTGTCAAGCCAACAGGGATGTTTTTGTGTAAAAACAGCACTAAACAGAATCATGCAAGATGCTTGCAGGCTTGTAATAAACATCACCCAAGCACATCTTGCAAAGACTGTAGACTAGTGAGAAATGTAATTCCTTTCCAGTGTAAGCAGCTGTGCAAGATGAGGCAGCTAGTGAACATGGTGGGATGCACAGGACCATGGATACCTGAAGTTGGTGCTGATATTCCACTGTGTAATGACTATGAAACAGTGACGAATCTAATTAAAGAGTGCATCAACAAGTAAGCTGTACACATATGTAGATGTTTTTGATTTGAGGCAATTGGCAGTGACTAAAGAAGAACATACTGCCTTCATATTCAGGGCACAAGATGAAGGCAGCATGTTCTTGTGAAGTGTTACTGTCTGTGTGACAAGCACAACAGCATTACATCTCAAAATACTGCAGTCTTCTGGGATGTGGCACTTTTTAGTTTGGTAGATAGGTACAAGTGTTTCAGAGGCAACAAGATTCCATTATAAACACAATCGATTGGAAGAAGTAATAATATTAAGTTTGTGTCATTCTGCAGCTTGTATGTGTTTTATGCAAATCTTTGTATAAATATCATAATTTATTATTATTATTATTGTTGTTGTTGTTGTTGTTGTTGCATATTGTTTGTAACCTTACTCAGATTTTGAACTTCTTTTGTAACATTTACAGCAGTACATGTGGGCATCCGTGCTGTAACTGCATTCGTCCATGCCATTCACTGCGGTTTGTTCCTTTCATAGTGAAACGTCAACCTATGGAAACAACAACACCAAACCATCGTTTCAGTCAGCTCTATTTGTTCTATAATTCCCGTTGGGTTCAGGTAGCAGAGGAACGTTTGGCTTATGATTGGTCTCTATTTTTATCAGATCTTGGAAGCTCGCTCGGTTTCTTGCTAGGTCTTTCAGTTTTTGGAATTATTGGAATTGTGGAGCGACTTATTGACTTGCTGTATGGCAGTCTCCATTCTCCAGCAAGGAATATACATCAGATTAAGACAAATGAACCAAGACAGCTGGACTTCAGTGGTAACAGGGATCCAGTTGAGAAGGTGGACCCCATGGGTTGCAGAACAGAGGAGAAGAGTAACATAATATGGAGACATTGAGATATAAAAACAAGCTTTCCCTCTATCCTTATGACACTAATTATTCCATTACTGTACCCACATGTAACATTGTGCACATGGCTGTGGTGACAGGAATTATAATTTAAAAATTAATATATGGGTTAAAATTGTGACACTCAGAACACCAAATGTCGCCAGGTATGTAACAATCCAGCTTTATATTGTTAAAGTATTATATAACTCTTAGTGTGGAGGTTGGTCATCCTGACATATATTTTTTGGTCTACTCAGCCTTTCCATACATGTACTGGGGTAGTAACTTCAGCTCTTTGTCCATATTGTACAACTTTCAGAGGTGAAGAAACTTTAATAAAGGCAAGAAAGATGCTGTCTGTCACAAGGGTTGTTTATTATGTGTATGGGAAATTTTTTTACCTGTTTTGGTCCAATCTTCAGGTAATACATATATCAAAAGTGCTAAGAAGAGTTATTGGGTAATGAATGGTTTGTATATAACAGACATCTCATTTTTACATTTAATCAGTTTATATTGAAGAGTAATTTGGGTGTGTATAGATGTAATTCATATTGTAGATTTTGTGGAAAGTAGATGAGAATATTTTCTGTCTGAGTAGTCTGTTGATTTTAACAGTTATAATCAAGGGAATTGTTGCTTGGTGAAGAGTGTATGGGAGGAGCCTTATATTTATAGGCGCATTCACAAAATTACAACAAGTGACTATTAGCTTTGTCATGTCTGTCTGTCTGCATGGAACAACTTAGCTCCCACTGGACGGATTTTCATGGGATATGATGTTTCAGTTTTTTTTAAACTCTGTCAAGAAAATTCAAGTTTCATTAAAATCCGACAAGAATCATGGGTACTTTACTTGATGACCAAAATTCGTTTTTGTTCATATCTCACAAAATTCTTCTTAGAATGAGAAATGTTTCAGACAAAGTTGTAGAGAAATTCAAAACACATTTTATGCTCAATATATATATATATATATATATATATATATATATATATATATTTTAAATTGTGTTGTTTATGAGATAATGTAGAAAAATATTGTAGAGCCAGACAGGCTACAGATGACAATATGGCACATGTGCATTGCAGTCTGGGTGCTTAAGGCTACAAACACCCTCTTAGGATATGGAATACTTATTGAATTGACTGCAGCAGTAGTTGCAAAAATGTGTCTGAGTGATATGTTTTATGTACATTTCGTGTCTTATTATCTTGGAACGGACCTAAGTTTGGGATTCTTATTATAAGCCTTTCTTAGCTAAGTGGTCTGGTATTCCAACTAATAGCTGGTTGGGAGATGACTATATTTTGGAAGATGTGTGCCCTGTTAGTTTTATATATTACTGTTTTTGAAGTAAAGAACCTGATTAGTGAAAATCTCTGAGTAGATTGAGGATTCTGGATGAACTGTATAGTTTAGTGCTGGAGAAATGACAGCATTTCTCCAGCACTAAACTGTATAGATAGCCATGACAGAAGTAACCAGGAAACTTTACACAGCTATTTGTTATGGATGCACCAATAAGAATGGAATAAACAGAAGTTTTGTTTATTGTGGTAGTAAGAAATAAAATTGAAATATACACTGATTTTTTATGTCATCATTTAACATTTAATTCTGAGGTTTTAAGTGTCTGTTACAAAAATCATTTGTGTGAAGGAAACACTAATAGTAGGTGAAGGGATTTTTTACACCACTATCAAATTGACCAAGCATCCTGTCTCTCATACTAGTAATGCTCAATAAGACAGCCATATGTCTAGCTGCTTATGTAACAGGTGAGAGAGAGAAAGAGGACTAGAGCAAAGATACTGCTTTCAGTATTTCAGGTATTGCTAGACCATTGCTGCACTACCCGCTGGACATGACACAGTGCTGAAGGCTTGTAGTGGTGGCAAACATGTTTTGTAGTGAAAAGCCAGGTCTTTTGGGTTGGTGCTCCGAGTGGTTGGGTAATTCCTTCCTAGCATTTTGAAGGAACGTTTGGCCTTCATCTTCAATGTTATGAGTCCCAGATGAAGGTGTTTGTTTCTTCAAAACATCAGGAAGAATTTACCCAACCACATGTCACAACATCCCAGAGGATCTGGTACCTCAACAGGCATGTGGTGGAGACCTCAAATCACTCTCTCCATGTTGTTAAGAATATATTAATTTCTGATTATTTTATCTTTCTCCTTTATTGTGTCTTGCTGATTCATGATTGATTTGCTATGAAAGAATGAAGTGATAAATTTTCATAGTAATTCAATATCGGTCGCCATAAGTACGTAACAATATTACTTTCAAAAAGTAAAGGGAAACAGGGTATTGTTCAGTATTAAATGTTGGTACTAAGAATTATAAGAATATGGTTGTTTTCATAGTAGGATCTTGTTGTTGGTGTTGAAGTGCTGCCTGACATTAGTACCGCCATGAAATACTATCATGCATTTTTGTAGAATTCATGTTGATTGTCTTAAAATACTCCCATTGTTTCCAAATTGTACTCTGATGGAAGGGTTTTTGCCATGGAAGTAGAGTATGATCTCATTTCTGTTCCAAATGACTGCTGAAGTACACAGTGAGTTTTGTTGTGTCTTGTAAGTTGCAGTAGTATGATGTAGCATACTAATTTTAAATAATTTTATTCCCTAATAACCCTTCCTCTGAGGAGCAGCTTTGTGCACAATTTGTAAAAGTATGATTCAGGACATATTAAAGATAGTGGTGTAGCTGGGGGAGGTGGGCGGGCGAGTGGGAGGTGTGACCGCCTTGGCAGCAGAGCCCAAGGATTGACAAAGAGGATGGCAATTAGATATTTTAAATGAAAACGTGTGAATCTGGCACTCAAAAATTTTAAATTATTGAGCTAAAATAATATGAAATTCAATAAAGTATTAGGACATTTTTTAAAGTTAATAATTTCTGTTATGGGTGGCTAATGTGATCATTCATCCCATGTGCCACAAATACTGTCTATGCCATTCTGAAGAATAAGTGTGGTGGAAATAACGGATGGGTACCCTTGCCTCTCTTACCTGACCGAAAGAACACAGGCTACACAAGAACAATAGAAAGGCAACATATCATTTGCAATCAGGAAAGTCCATCGGGTAAGATTCCCTTCTCATGCAGGTAAAGAAGTGGTAGCATGTGATCACATTTACATTTGTGATTATTGTTATATAGTTAATTTGATTGATACTATTACAGACTCTAATTTCTTCTGGCAGGTTGGGGGTGGGGGATGGGGGAAGACAAACACTATGTAACCTTTAGCATGACTTGGCCTCTGGTTCGGGATTTACGTACCACTGACAGGTATACCCACAGCAACAAAGCCGTATCTGTTACAGTAGTCCACCACATTTCGAATGATGTCTGGCTGGCGGTGTGCTTGAGGTCGGTTTGAAAAGGTTAAAAGGCAGCCATTGCAGTATATGTACGAATAATCATAGATTTAGATTACCCGTTGTTGTGGTTACATTATTTTTCCACTCGTCGCAGGTTATGGGATTGATTTAAGCATAAATATTACTGTAATATCTCAATTACGCTGCATTAGTAAACACAGCAATGGGACTTTGAATACACAACAGTGATCCAATAGGAGGGATGAGGATTTGTGTCTACTGAGATGCGAAGCTTTGACGGACTCTTGGACCGTGCGGGATCAAGGCGCCACGGCCCCTCGAAACACTGGACATCACTAATCCACTAATCATTACGTCCCAAACCTAGAGCCTCAATTAAACCGTTGTGGAAACCTCAAATTTCACTCGACACGAGGGGCACTGTTATGCCGCCATGATAGTATGAAAAGGAATATTTACTTGCAAAACCGTGCATTTGCGGATTTGCTGTGGCGCTGGAGAATTGGTATACGGCAGGGAAACTACATAGTGATGAATTTCGCCTTAGAAGTGATTGGTTTTTAAATCGAATCTTCGGTAATAATATCGTTTTGGTATTTTGCCATGCCCGGCATGTTGGCTGTGTCTTTTTGCAGCCACACAGCTTGGGTTACTGAAATAGTTGTCAAATTTAATGCTTTTTCCCAAAATTATATTTAGTGAGATTTGTTTTACTGCTACCGAAGCATTAGCAGCACCGCTTAGCACGGAATACCAAGCATACATTAAGAGGATGGAAGCTAATGGTGATGGTATTCTGCGTATACCAGTTTGTGCTCTAATCCGTGACAGAAACCGTTCGGTCTGTGCTCGTAGTTCACGTAACTTATTCATAGAGTATGCTGTTATTATGCCACGTATCGAATGGACGTGTTAAGTCACGAATGATTATACATAATGTATTAAAGTGCTAATATTGTTTACATGCTTTTTTTTATCAATGTTTAAATAATGGGAGGTGCACATAGTATTGAAATCCCTGGAGGTGGTACAGAAGGTTATCATGTCTTGCGCGTAAGTCGAAGTGAAATTTTTGTGTTGGTTATGAGACTTAAATCACTTATCTTTATAAAGGGTTTTCTGTGCAGGTTCAAGATGGATCACCGGGTCAGAAAGCTGGTCTTGAGGCGTTTTTTGATTTTATTGTTGCAATTGGAAACACACGGTTGGTAAGTTACAGGTTTCATATTTAAACATGTCATTACGAGCGAACCGATTACAAGATGTTGCTTATCAGCTCGGAATTTGTTGTCTGCTTGTTGAATTATATGCCAGTTCGTGGACACATAATGCCGGAACAGATGCCACTTACAAACAAAACAGGACCAGTTTCAGAAGTTTTGTATTGTGTGACCTGTTCACCACTCTACGTGCAAAAGCACGCTTGTATATTTAAAAGACTGGCAACGTTAATGGCAACACGGAATGGTAACCTAATCCAATTAACCTGTACTGAATGGCAGGAAAGTATCATTGCAAGTAATGGACGTTGTAACCAAAAGGGTTGCGAACACTGATAGTGTCTGTAACATATGTGATGGTTGTGGATACACGTAATGAAAGAGTTCTGGAGCCATAGGCTGTGTGACATGAATGCTGGAAGCGCAATGTTTGTCACAAACAATAAATCTTAATAGCTCACATTTCTGGTTAAGTGTTTGTAATGAAACCTCCGACTCTGACATTGGTGCACTGAATATTTTTGTTGCTTATGATTGTGTCAGCATGATAAAAACCTGAGAGGTAAAGTTTCTGTCACTAAAATAAAAACTCAGGATATAATATATGTTTATTTCATATCTCAGAGCCTAACCTTGGTTGATAACCTTTCTTGTCTTTGACTTTGTATCAACATAATGAAAACCTGAAAACCTAAACTCGGTGCTTAAAATGGAACCTGAAGGACTGACCTCTGTGGGTTTCTTACTACCATGTCAGAGGGTGACAGATTAAGTATTTGTAGTTTTGATAGTATATCCAGTAGAAAGAATTGTGTAACCATAGGTTTGCCGCAATATATATCTTTGTTCAACTTGGCTTTGTACCATTATGACAGAAACCTGAAACCTGGAGGTTTCTGTCACTAAATTGAAAACTTAATACCTAACCTGCATTGATTTGTTATATCAAAGTCTAATGTTTGTGGGTTAAATGTTGTTACACATTTTTTGTCACTGAAATGAAAACTCAGTTTGTCACATTTCTTTGGTATCTTAATTTCTCCTTCTCTGTTCTTTTTCTGTTGGCATCTATATCTAATATTCAAGCAACAAGAGTAGTTGAAGACTGAGAGGATTGTTTATATCATACTTTACTATTTCAATGATAATGTGTTGCTTATCATAAAGAAACAATTTAAGCTTATTAGGCATACAGATAGGCACTTGTTTTATTTTCTTTATATATTAAGTTGTTGAATATTGTCATTTGCAATAGGATCAAGATAATGACACACTGAAGGGACTGTTAAAGTCCAACATTGATAAAGAAGTACGAATGACCGTCTACAGTAGCAAATCACAGTCTGTACGAGAGGTGACAATCATACCGAGCACTACCTGGGGTGGTCAAGGACTGTTGGGCGTGAGCATTCGCTTCTGTTCTTTTGAAGGTGCCAATGAGAATGTATGGCACATACTAGTAAGTAAAGAAAGAAAGAAAGTGTATGTCATCTTTTAAATGAAATTCTTGTAGAGTGGAACATAACACATGTGCAATGTTCAGGGTTCTCACAGCAGTGTTGCTGAAGATACGAGTCTGGGATTGTTAGGAACTACTTGCCCAGTAACACAGCTTCACATCCTAGAAGACCTGCATCTTGAGATATCGATGTTTTTATTACAGACTTTCAGACAAATAGCTTTGTATGTGACTGATTGCCTGAAAAGATTTCATCGCACTTGGCTTAATCTTAAATAAATTAAGTAATTTTATGTGCATTTATTACTGTCAAAGTACAATGTTTGAAATGGATGAGGAAAAAGGAATGTCATGTCATTGGAAACTGTTAGTTTTTGAATCTGTAACTTTATATGAAGTAAATGGAAAATGAATAGCCACAAAAATGCCATTTCTTTTCTGCAGGGTATGTTGAGTAAGGAATACAAATTGTCATGATTGAGTAACCCCTGTCCCGTTATTACAGACATATACAAGAGTTACACTTGCGAGTGAAACGTATTGACTTTGCAGTGATATCTTGTTGGGTGTTCAGCTGCATCAGTCTTTGTACCCTGTGGCACAAGCAAAGTAATAAAAAAGTGGTAAAAGTAAATAGCTCTACAGATTTTAATGAAACTCATATAAAGTGTGTACAGTGTGCCTAAGAATATCGCTCATTTGCGACACCAGTGTCACAACTCAAAGTTAGTGATTTTTTAGGAGAAATGTTTAAAGGTTTTGAAGTGCTATACTTTTCTGTGACTGCAAAGAGGACACAACTGTTCTCTAACGGCTAGTTTTACAAACTTCGTTATGACACTATACCTGTTAAAAGTGCATCTGCGGACATTTCTGTATATACCAATAAATAAAAAATGCACAATTTTGAGTTGTGACACTTGTCGCAAGTGGGTGATATATAAACAAGATTTATTTTATTCAGTCACATCATTGTGCAACAACATTTTCCATTCTGAGTGTGAAAACCAGGCAGCTGTAGTGTTCTTTCTTTTGGGTGGTTCCCTAGCATCTGAAGTTTGTAATCAAGAATAGGCAGTTATAGTTTAGGAGGAAAAAGCAGGCGGAGGAGGTGATTGAAACTGGTGTTGCCAGGTTCTCTACAGTCCCTCTTTCATGACTTTGTATGCACTGTTTTCAGTACTGAAGTGTTCATGTATGTCCAAGTTTTCTCTTTTGAACCATTTGACCTGTTTTCATGGAACCTGAAATAAACACTGTTCTTTTGGTTGCAACTCAGTGACATCATTTTTAATTTCCTACACTCAGTAATAACCCACCCTCTCTTAAAACAAGGGTAGAGCTGTACTTGTATTCACCCTCTGGACCTTTGTGACCTATTATATGGCAAACTTTACAGTATGTCAGAAGTACAAACATGTTAGCAACACTTGCTGTAGGGTTCAGAAATGATGCATGATAACAGAGGTGGGGAAAGATGTTTATTTTGTTTATAGTACTATTTTTGTAGACTATGAAAATAAGAACATGGTGGCTGTACAAAAATTTTCTTTGCCTCTTGGTTTAACCTTTTAGTGCCAGAATTATTTTTTTAATTTTAGCACACCATGTATATAAAATGTGAATAATACAGGAACCAAATACGTTAGATATATGAAACAAATTGCATTTTGAAGAGGAAAAAACGGAGAGTATATACCATGTTTAAAATATTCAGTACCTATATTTGTTGAATAAATACATGAAATGCAAAGTTTAGAGGTTAGCGGTGCGGTGCGTCCACTATAGTTGTCGTTAGGCATCAAAGGGTTAATGGTGATGACTGGATCTGAAGTTAAAAAAAAATAATTCTTTTGTACACCAGGTATACAGAACGCTAAGGCAACCCCTTTTTTTTTTTGTATTGTGTAATTATGGATGTTAGTAGTTACAAATAGGACTGGTAGATGTTAGTCGTAAACTGCTGTGAGAGGTGCCAATGCTTTAGTTGGTATTCCATTGGTAACCTTGTCAAAATTGTACCCCTATTGTTAGTATTCATATTGAGTGAATGAATGATTTAATAATTAAAAATGATTGAAAGACTGATGTGTCAAAATTTGCAAGAAATGGAAATTATTTGTTTCAAAGACTTAATATGTGCTGCAGGATGATGGTTGGTACAATATACTGCACCTATTGTTAGGTGTGTTCATAAAATTGCAAAAAGCGACTATTAGTTTTATCATGTACACGTATCTCGGTCCATCCATCTGCGTGGAACAACTCAGCTCCCACTGGTTGGATTGTCATGAAATTTGATATTTGAGTATTTTTCAAAAATCTGTCCAGAAAATTCAAGTTTCATTGAAATCTGACAAGAATAATGGGTATTTTACATGAAGACAAATATACATTTTTGATCATACTTTGCTCATTTCTTTTTAGAATGAGATATGTTTCAGACATAAGTTGTAGAGTAAATTAAAATGCATTTCATGTTCAATAATTTTTTTTTCCCAAAATAGGCTCCATTTATGAGATAATTTGGAATAATACTGTACAGCTGGGCAGGGTACAGATGACTGTGTAGCACATTGCATTGCATGCTGGATACCAAATGCTACAGATACACACTCAGAATGTATACCACTTATTGCTTGTCCACTGCATCAATGGTTGCATGAATGTTACTTTACATGTCCATTGCCTGTCTTGTTGGCATTTGATAGCATTTCAAAACAAAGCAGAACATGTCTGAAATGTCGTATGTGAACATGACCCATCATCAAAGAAAATTTAATTATTTTCTGTTCTTGCAAAACTACTCTGTGTGTTTGTTTGTGTGCATGTATGCATATGCACTTGTTGCACCTCTTGTTCTATTGACTTTCTTTGTTGTTTGGGGAATTTCATTTGCTTCCAAGATGACTGAGGTACTTATGGCCCAGAAAATAAGAACAGGACTTTTTTGCCTAAGCACAAGACAAGGGGTACAGTGGGTATGGTGTTTACCTATGTTATGCATTTATGTCAGTTCTGAACTTGTCATAACTTATTAATCACCTCATTCTGTATTTATTTGTTTTGAAGGAGATACATCCATCTTCCCCAGCAGAACTGGCTGGGTTGAGAGCATTTTCAGACTATGTGATTGGTGCTGACTCTGTACTTCATGAGAGTGAAGATTTATTTACATTGATTGAAGCGCATGAAGGCCGTCCACTCAAGCTGTATGTGTACAATACTAGCGAGGATTCTTGTCGGGAGGTTTCAATAACTCCAAACTCCTCTTGGGGTGGAATGGGCAGGTGAGTTTTTTAACCTCACTTATAAATTAATATGTCAAATGAATGTTATATGCAAAATTGCAGGGCATTTTAACATTTCGTAGCTTGACGTTCATCTGAATTATATTTAAAATTAGTCCTTGTGACATGGAAGACAGTGTGTTCCCATTACAAAGGTGAACTGGTTAATGCTGTTTAGGGAGGTAATGACTGCCTTCTGAAATAATATGAAACAAATGTGCTGTGTATGCAAAGCGCAGTGTTTTGTTATTAAAGCAGGTGATACATCTAGCTACCACTTGCAATTAAGAACCAGAGAGTGAGGAAAATAGATTATTTTTGTGATGCAGTGCAGTTTGGCATATAGATGGATGGACAGACAGCCAGACAGTAATCTTCATGGCCACTATCTTGAGAACGTTAGGTCTCACACTGTGTTGCGTACTTTGATGTATGACACCCATATTTGGGACTACTTTGATAGTGCCTAATTGAACAAGTAAGACATAACATCATTCCTTTTGCAGCTTGGGGTGTGGTATTGGATATGGTTACCTTCATCGAATCCCAGTACGTGGGTCCCCTGTGCCACCTGCATCTCACAATCCATCACGACCTTTGTCTGCTCCCACATCGTCGTCACAGTCACCAACTCAGCAAGCAGTTGTTGCACCTGTGCTGCCTACTCAGGAGGGAAATTTAGTGACTGATGTACCACCACGCCCAATTATAGCTGCACAGGAAATGGTAATTCTGTGTTATATTACATTCTGTATTTATAAGTGTTGAAAATAGGCAAGAAAGTGTATGGAATTGAATGAGATTCTAGGTTTTTGTACCAAATGATAAGGAGATCAATTCCCAGCAGGGACAAGAGATCTTGTTTTATCCCTCTGCGGCTCACCCAGTCTCCTATTCAATTGGTACCTGGGGGTATTTCCCCAGTGGTAAAGTGACTGGGGTGCGAAGCTGACCACTCACTTCTGTAAAGTGATAGCATGAGGAATGGAGTCCGTATCTCTGATCCCACTATATGCCCTTATGTCATACAAGGGGACCGCAGATATTGAAATTATATGTCTGTCAAACTTTAGTTAACATGAGATATGCACTCTTCTGGGCTATTTTGCGGTGTGTATAGTGGTAATTCTAATTCCTTACCGACTTTTTGAGACTACCTATCGGTCCCGTCTTCAAGGGTCAAGAAATACAAGAAAAAAGCCAGGCATACTTTGGTACATGGTTTATAGAGGGGAAGGTGTGAGCATTGATTGGTTCTCATTAAGTGTGATGCCAGCCAATAGGGTCGATGCAGTGGGAGGGAGGGCAATAATCTAGTAGCCCAGGGCTACTCTGGGGTACAATGTCCAGGGAAAGTGAAGCCACTACCAAGTGTGAGATGGGGAGAGAAAGTAAAGGCAAGAAAAACTGATAAATTAATTAATAAAATAGGAGAAATATAAAAAAAAACAAAAGACAGGAATAGAAACAAAAGGAGAAGAAAAGCAGATAGAGAATAAGAAAAGGAGGGAGGAGAGTTGCCCAAGCCCAGGGGAAAGAGGAGAGTAAGTAGATCCAGCAAGGGCTCTGAAGGAAAGTGGTATTGGGGAATGGTACCTCTGTTATGTGGGAGAGTGTGGTTCTTAAAAGGACTGTGAGTTAGTCATCACTATGAGGGGGCTGTCTGCTTGCAGTAAGGAGGTGGATGAGGGGGTTCCCTGACCTACACTTAAGCTTTTTAGACATATATTGTGAAAAAGAGGCTTGTAATAATAAATGTAGAAAATTTTAAAATTATGTGGCATTGTGGAACATTGTTTCTCCATTCAGCTGTTAAAGGCATTTAAATACTGGGACAGCGTTGTCCCTTCCTTGTGTGTGTGTGTGCATGCAACACATATGGTTTTGACAACACAAATTCATACCAAAACAATCTACATTCTTTCTGAGAAATGTTTTTCATACTGCTGACCCTGTGATGCAGATAGTGGTGGTGATAAAGTTTAGTTTCTTCATTTTAACAGAAGGGAAATGCGTCTTATTTGTTTATGGTTGATTTTATCAATGTGCAACAAAGTTTTCGGTAGAATTCAGACAGAAAATTCAAACCTGGTAACTTAAGTTCACTTTCAATTGTACTTCTGCATTGAACTCATACCTAGATGTTACATATTCATTACATTTCTACATAAAAAGAATAAACTCAAAAAGATGTTTGTTCATTTGTAGGTTACTGAGAATGTTACTGTTCATCTTCCCCATATTGCAGGTTCATGTGGGCCCTGTGTTTGGTGCTGACACTATGCCACACCCTACTGTGACGACATCACTTCCCAATCTGGCAGGTGCAATGTCCCCATTTCCTACTCCAACAAGTGCCCCAGCACCACACCCAGCACTTGCTGGTGGATCTGTCACTGTAACTGGTACCAGTCACTTGTTTCCAATGCCTCCACGTAGTGGTATTGAGACCATGGCTACAGCAAGCGGTGTGGTGCCCTCTGTCGTCAGAACAGCAACCACACTTGCAACAAGTATGTGGACTATAACACTACTTATTGTATAATTTATGATAGTTTCCATAATGTTCAGCATTCATTAGAGACAGTATGGAGGAGAATAAATTCTAAGTAACCATATGCTTTGGAATATTTACTTTGCCTGTTTTCATTCGCAACTGAGATACGGCATTATACTTTGGGGAGAAACAAGAGAAAGTATAAAGGTACTGCATATTCCAAAAATGGTGATAAGATTAATCACAGGTATAAAAAAAATACGAATCCTGTAGACAGCAAATCAAAGAAAAATAGAATTTTTACGGTCACTTCAGTATATGTTTTAGAAGTTCTGTGCTTTGTAAAGAAGTATAAGGGGAATCTGAATTAAAACTTTGTGATCCATGAATGTAACACAAGAAATAAATACAATGTGCATACACAGTTGTGTAATACAACTTTGTTTCAGAAAAGTGTGTTAAATGTGGGTGTTAAGTTTTACAAATACTTGCCTTCGAAGTTTAAAAAATTAGATAATTTTAATCGTTTTAGAAGAGAAGTGAAATCAGCTTCATTGAATAATTCGTTTTACATGATTGAAGGGTTTTTTAAAGTCCAAGTCAGTGTAGTAGGGCAATTATTTACTAATAGGAATATTCAGATATAACTAATTTACTGTAATTGTTTTTTACCATAATCTTCCTGAGTGCTTTTAACAGTTATTTGAAATTAGTGATTTTTTATGGGGCCAAGTGCCAAGTTACACTGTAACAGATGGGATGTTTATAAAGTAATAAATGTATTTCTGCCCCAAAAACCTTTGTGTATGTGTCACGTGCCAAGCTTCACTGGGTAGTCCTAGATGGGGTCAGCCCATGTGAATTGACATTTTTTACAGATGTTCATTTATAACTGCTTCATGTTTTTTGGGTTCAGATTCTTTTAAGAAATTTGGAATCTGAATGTTCAAAAGACAGGTCATTTTTCAGTGTACACCATAGTGATACCAGATCACGCAGACAAGATATGAGCTCCACATAAGGCATTTTTTATTTTATAGAAAGTGTTTAAAAACTAAAAATGCCTAACTTAACCAAACTGCCTTTGTTCCAGGTTTCCCACAGCCAGCACCTAGCATTCCAGGAATGCCTGTGACAATGTCCAGTATTCCAGGAATGCCCATGACTACACCAATCACATTACCAGGAATGCCACCAATCACAGTCAGTGCCACGCTGCCGTACACCACACTTGAAGGTCTTCAGGTGACTGGAGGGACCTCAGAGTCACAGGCTGTTATTTCACAGTAACTGTCACTGATGACAGGCTAGAACAAATGATGGAAGGTTCCCACACTTCCTC
>Ga0123355_10004040_pt1 | contig 21263 bp, 24 predicted proteins | sample TergutEmb28metaG_3_FD_89872 | JGI IMG/M metagenome (GOLD analysis project Ga0123355, IMG submission 89872) | Embiratermes neotenicus P1 segment gut microbial communities from Petit-Saut dam, French Guiana - Emb289 P1 | ecosystem: Host-associated > Arthropoda: Insects > Digestive system > Gut ...
CAATTCCTCTATACTTCTTACAGATACAACCCATGAAATAACTACCAATTAGTCGCAGGCTCCTGAAGATGGTCGTATTAACGGCCGAAACATGTTGAGCATTGAATAAAATAATAAAATAAGCGGCATCAAGTTGGTTTCTCTTTACTCAACTATCAAGATGATGCACGGTCCCATAAACATAAGATACAAGAACTTTCATTTGCACAGCCATGGGGAGAGGTGTCTTCTTTTGAAAAGTGCTTATTTTACTGGTAATAAGTGATCAGGGTATACAACTGAACGTAATGGAGTATCTGAGTGGAATGGCATAGATTCTTTTGTCAGTGAAGTTATGATTTTGATGGAATATGGTTTTGTAGGGATCAGGAAACGAAGACGACTTTCACAGGATGAGGGATTCATGATGTTGAGCTGAATGGGGGTGTGAGAGCTGTACAATGATATGGAACTGCCAATCTCTATAGATGTGTTTAATCAGCCAATGTAAAATTAGTCTCTGAGAAATACTGGCTCGAAGCTAAGTCTCTCCACCCATTACTGAGCCCTGTGTAGAAATGCAACCAGAATATACACAAAACTGTTATTGCTATGGTTGGCGTCTTATGTTACATTTTCACTGCCACGTGAAAATTTAACAATTTGTTACAAATTCACTGTGCGCTGTGTTGGTTACAGCATACTGGTCAAATACCGTGTTCTTCTGAGTCCAACTTAAGACGGGTAATAAAAACACTAGAAATGAAAAATAAAAATCGTCTTCAATTTACGACATTAACTAAACATACGCAATGCGGAAATTAATGCATAACGTGCGCTTTATACATGGTTCATATAAATTACTATTACGTGCTTGGAGGTCATGATTGGTGTCACAGCTGTAACATGATCTGACATAAGCACCGATACTGTGGAACGAAATCGACATCACGCACCTTAGTCAACAAAATAATCAATACAGAATAACAGTTATTACTCTAAATTACCTTCACGCACATGATATTCCAAACACACTAATCACCAACATTTATCAATAACCAAAGTATTATTACTCAATACAACTCTCACACACTTTCAATAACAATAACATGCTCTGACCTTTTACCAAAAATATACCGCAATCGTCCTTAAAAAAATCTGCAGGTTAGTATTACTGCAGAAAACCGTCTATACCACATTATACCGCCCCTTTACGAACACCGCGTACATATCAATCATCCGCTATCATCTAGTTTAACTAGTGCACGCTTCCACCAATTGCACGCGACTTTCGTGCGATACAACTCGCACGACACACTGCCGTCCACGGGTACCATGGATCACAGATCATATATATCATTATAAACATCAAGGATTGGACCGTTTGATGCATTCCGTCACCAGAATTACAGCTGCTGGCGCCAACGCTTCTTCGGTCTTCCAATTGTTCTCCTTCCTTGTGGTCTATAGTGGTATGATTTCAAAGGGATTCAGTTTCGTGGCATTCTTTGCAAGTGTGAAAGCCAGTTCCGTCTGTTTTCATCCATCTTGTTTTGTATGCCTGTAATCCGTAGTTCGTGGCATATGTAGTCATTTGTTTTGTGGTCATAAAGGATGTAGCCCGCCAAAGGTCTCAGTATCATCATTTCTGCCGCTTCAGTTCTTCGACTTTGTAAGGCTGTTAGAGTCCAAGATCATATATGTATATAATATATATCATATACGTAGTCTGTCCAAAAAGTTCGTGCAGTGGGTTAGCGGAGAAGTGGGATGTGAACTGGTGGCGCACCCCTCCAGCTCTCCTCACTCAACAGGACCCAGTTGACGTTCAGTAGGAGCCCGACCGCTCTAGTAGAGGGCCAGGTTTCGTGCATTAGTTTTTTTTTGTAGAACCCGTTTTCGAGCATCGTTAAAATGGAGATCGATCAACAGATTGAACAACGGATTAACAACAAATTTCTTGTGAAACTGGGCAAGAATGGCCCCGAAATTCATCAAATGTTGCAACATGTTTATGGAGAGTATGCCCTAAAGGAAAGAACTGTTTTCAAGTGAGTCCAGCATTTTCGGGAAGGCCGTGAAGACCCCAAGGACGATGCAAGGTCAGGACGCCCCTCCACTTCAAGTGGTAATGAAAACATCGATTGAGTGTGTTCCCTCGTGCTCAGTGACCGCCGATTGACTGTTAAAATGATAGCAGAAGAACTTGGTTTGATTTTGACGGAACATTTGGAAATGGTTTGCGCCAAGATTGTACCGAAACTGCTCACTCCTGAGCAAAAGTTGCGACGGAAAGAGTGTTGCGCTGACTGGAAAACCTCAGAGGAAAGCGATGAATTCTTGGAAAGCGTCATCACAGGCGACGAATCGTGGATCTACGAGTACGACATCGAGCTGAAGTCACAGAGTAGAGAGTGGAAACAGTAAGATTCGCCGAGACCGAAAAAATCACGGAAAAGCAAATCAAAGATGTTGATGGTTTTTTTTGACTGCCATGGAATTGTGCACCACGAATTCGCGCCTGAGGGTAAAACTGTCAACGCAGCTTTCTACGTGGAGGTTTTGAAGTGCCTGAGAGATCGTGTACGTCGCGTGCGACCGGAATTGTGGGAGGGAGGCGATGGATTCTCCACCACGACAATGCTCCGCGTACTCTGCATTAATCGTGCGTGAGTTTTTGGCGCGCAATTCCATCACCGTGCTCGAACATCCCCCTTACTCGCCGGATTTAGCCCCCTGCGATCTTTTCTTGTTCCCCAGATGCAAATTGGTGTTGCGGGGGCGGCATTTTGGGGATGTGACGACGATTAAAAGTGAAATGACATCACTGCTGAAGGGCTTAAGAGAGGAGGAATTCCAAGGGTGTTTCCAGCAATGGAAACGGAGGTGGGACAAGTGTATTGTGTCTAATAGGGAGTATTTTTAAGGGGACCACATTGATGTATCCTAAAATTTGTAAAATAACATTTTTATAAACATACTGCACGAACTTTTTGGACAGACCATGTACATATGATCGTGTAAACACTGCCACTGAGCCATGCCGGCTACAACTAACTCCATCGCATCCGCCTGCAGCGCCACAAGCCCTGATAACCAAGGGCCTGTTTAGCCGTAACCGGGTCGCGTGTGATGAAGTTGAAAATTTGAGCATCGAGCGCTCTGTGATCGAGGGTATCGTATGTTAGCGTTCGAGGAGTATGGCGGAGTGTGATGTGGAGAGGAATGGGCAAACGTTGGCTTCTCCAAGAAAAAGACCAAGGCGAAATGACATGTCGAAGGTGACAGTTGTTTTGGGTGCTCAGTGGGGAGATGAAGGAAAGGGGAAAGTTGTAGACATGTTGGCCACAGATGCAGATATTGTATGCCGGTGCCAGGTAAGATAGTAGGTAATCGACTGAAACCGAATTAGTTTCGTTAATCGTCTCTGCTTTCGTCACCGTTTATTTCGTACTTAGTATTTTGGAAAGTAAATATTAATAAATTTCAGTCCATTGCTGTGTTATATGCTGGCCCTGGGGCCTAGTTACGTGTTGTCTGTAATAAGTTTTCAATAGGACGAATCTTATCTTACTGTATTTACGTACTTGCATAATTCCATATGCCGGCCTCTGAGAGTGTTGCATCCTTTACAAAGCAGGAGTACTTTTGCCATTTAAATTTGTGTGACCACTAGATCATGAGCCTGAAATGGGCAGCGCTGTTTGTCAATATTACGATACCTGAAACCCCAACCTTGGCGATATAAATATACACGCTGCGGCAGACAAACGTCATGGTTTTGAAACGACAGCAACAACTTCCTCCAGATGTTTTATCAAAATGAAATACATTTCAAAGCATTGTGTAGCCGTTATTTACTTTTTAAAAATATTACCATGATTTCTAACCTTCTGTATACTTTGTTCTACACTGTTGCGTGTTTATTTTCTGAGCTACTCAAATTCAGTGGTATTCCAAAGGAGGCTGATATTCACCTTGTTCTTGAGGTATCCCCATAGGAGGCAGTCAGAGGCAGACACATTAGATCTTGCAGGCCACAGAGTTTTAATCTCTTCAAACTTATAGCAGTTCAGTAATTAGGCACTTGTGACACAAGGAATTACAAATGTTTTGAAATTATGGACGATGGGGAATTTCTTGTGAGAAATGAAGGACATCTGTATCTCTCAGCCTACATCAGGCCTGCTTTCATTACTGGGCAAAAGCAAATCCCACCAGCTCAAACATTGACCTTCCAACAGGAAAATGTTGACTTTGTGGTGTGATATGGCTTCCTTTGGGCTATGTGGTCTCCATCCTTTTGCAAATGATGCTGGCATCACACTAACTGTAACATTAGATCACTATACTGAGATGTTGTTTAACTTTCTTGCCTCAGAGTTATGGGACAGCAGCTCACACTATATGAAGCTGGATGAGTGTAATGTCTTGGGATGGGGAAGTTCATTTTCCTGGTTTGTCCAGTTGTGTCTACTTCCTATGGGGATACCACAAGAGTGAAGTTTATATCGCTCCACCAATAACTGTCACTGAACTGGGGTAAATTGTGAGAGAAGAAACTGCAGAAATACTGTGGAAATGACACAGTAAGTAATGGGAAATTTGTTTTCCAAGGTACAGTAATGTATGTGGAAGAATGGAAGTCATATCAGTGACATAATTGAAAAAGAGACTTCTTTAAAAAAAAATGCATTATAATGCACTTTATTTTGTTGAAAAAGAAAGCATAAAGTTATTTTTTTCTTATTTTTATTTCAATGCTCACATTACACTGCTGCACCCTGTGTTTTTTCATCATTCTAATGACAAGATAACCAACATGCCCAGAGAAGAGTGTTCCATTGGACAAAATGGTACTGAGACAAGGTTTGTCTTTGACTATGTTTTCCTCTTCATTATCATACCATTGTTTCTCCCTACTCATATTTCATTCTTTCACAGCTGACACTATACAGTATAATTGTACCTGTTTTGAGCACCATTAAGTAAAGCAATTTATGGGCTTTGATGTTCGCATAGTGGTGGTATTGTAGATGAAGTCTTAGGATGTGTATGTGTGTATTAGTTGGCCAAGTTGTTGTCCTGATGTTTTGAAGGATTGTAGTGGCTTCAATTTTAGGGTCAAGCAGTTCAAAAAGAATAGCTGCTTAAAAGAAACATTGGATGGTTGATGTGAATGGTGAATGGGGGGAGAGGTTTGGAAGCCAGTAGTTGTGGTTGATGGCTTTAGGAGGGGGCTTGGTGTTGTCACTTGGAGGTTAGGAGTGAAGTGTGTGATGTGAAAATAAGTCAGAGTAAAAAAGGATGGTGTAAAAGATAAGTTACATTTTACATTAAGACATTAAGGAAACTGTAATTATAGATGTGAATTAATTAAAATTAAATAATAAGAGTGAACTAAAAAAGAGAAGGAATGGTGAGAGATGTAGGCTGTTGAAAGGGGCATTGCTGGATACTTGTATAGTCAAAGAGCTGAAATAACCCCATTTTATCTCAGCTGTTTCAGTGTAATTACTTTATGCCTATACTTTAAATTTATTTGGCTTTTTGGTAGCCATTTTAGTTTGTCTTTATGGCATTGCTCATCCATTCAGTGCTGTTTCTCTTTACTTTGTAACCTTCACTTCCAACCTCCTAGCCACTACACTCGGACACCTCCCAGTACTGCTGCTGATAGCTTACCACTATCTGGCACCTGTACTCCCCCCTCTACCCTGTCTTTCATTCAGATCTTCTTGGACTGCCGGACCCTGAAGATGAATCCTTTGTCATGTTAGGGTACTACTCACCCTGTGTCACAGCATCAAAATAATCCTCTCTTTCTTCTCTTGAGTTGTAATTTTATTTTTTATTTTATTTTTAAAAACACATTATGTAATAAATGTGTATGGTTAGAGCACAAAATAATTATGTTGACCCATCATTATTCTTACATACATTTTTCTTAATAACTCGGGATTTTAATTCAGGCAAATGCTTGTACACAGTAGAAGGTGCGGAATAGATATCCTTGTAATGCTGGCGTAAATAGTTTGTTACCGTGATTGAAACTTTGGGTGGTAGGCAGAAGTTGCTTCATTCCCATACATTAGAAACCATTTTGATATCTCCTGAGGTTAGTAATTAGTGTATGAAAGTCACATCTTTGTCTTGTGCTATATAGTTCTGAATAGAACATAGAATGGCAACATAGAATCCTTCCAAGGATGTTGCCAGAGCCCATTATGTGTTTTCATAGCCCATTATAATGGTGATCGTACATTTTCACTGGTGAATGGAAGAAAACTGAACTTTTCGAATGTTTTGCTACAGGAGACTTTCCTTTAGCACCTGCTGTTTTGTAATGATTTTGTTTTATATGTAAAAATTCTTCTCTGATGTCTGTTGAATTTTTCCAGTAAATTATTCTGCATCATATGATAGAATGGAATTGAGGGAAATAAACTAATTTTAGGTTATATGTTTAATGTTCGCTGTGCCTACCCTTTTTAGTTGAGGGATAAGAAATTTGAGTGTGCTTGCCACATGAAGTTACTGTCAGTTCAGAAGCCAATAAATTAGATATGTCTGCATCTTCAGTTTTAGTATTCACATGCTCTGTATTTAGATCAACACAAGTTCTGTTGTTAGTATGAATTATATTTAAAGAATTTAATGCAAGTTTATTGCGTCTGAAATCATGTGTGTAAGCTAGTGGAAACATAAGTCGGGCGTATTTGAAAGTGGTCAATTTCTGGATTTGAAATAATAATACTGGTGTTGTAAATTATTCCTTTTTGGGTAATTTACATTTAGAACACGGCGAAAGCTTAAGAACAAGAATACTGGTGTTATTTACAGAAAGCCTAGATTTCATATTTAGATGATGACAAGTTGGGGGTGGGGATTATTCACTCACATACACACACACACACACACACACAGGATTCCCTTGCACAGGAAGAGCCTGCCATTAGCAGTGAAGTTGAATGTCATTAGACTGAAGCAAAGTTCTGGATTTAGTTGGATCAAAAGTATGATATTTTAGAAAAAGACAAAATTTAGGAACGTGGAAAGTTGGCATCTCCTTTAAGTGCTTTGAAATTCCATAGTACTCTGTTGACTGCTAATTGTCAATCTGATAGCAGTATTTGAATGTATCTGCCATGAGGAATTATCACTGATACATTAAGCTGAGAGCACAAATTAGTTGTATGAACATTAATTCTTATGTCTAAAGTTCTTTCACTTGTTATTATTTCACTTAGTGTACTGTTTTTTGGAAGCAATTAGGACCACTAATGAGGGACAGCAAAAGATCAAAGGACCAAATATTGAACCTTGAGTAGCTACATGTTTCATAACACCCATATTTGAGGATATGCTTTAATCTGAAGTTACTGGCCTTATTTCTGCTTTTTTACTTTCTGTCATGCAGTCATAATTTAAAGAGTAACAGAAATACTAGTTGCAAGTGTCAGTGGATGTTAATGTGTGACAAGAGTAGCTACTTGCCCCGCTGTAATTCAGTGTTGCTCACTATAATGGGTCCAACAGGGATTATAAATTGTTAATTATATAACTTGATGAACTGTTTCTTTTGGTACTTCTTCTAGTGCTTGTAATTACACACATTACAGTGCATCTCTTCAAAACAACTATTCAGAGATCAAAAGGACTATAACATCCCATGAAGAGAATACAAGGTAATGAGATCCACCTACGTACTTTTCAGTTTTTCAATAAACGTAGTTGTGATTACTTCTGGTACAGCTGTGGGATCCTTTAACTTTTTAACAAAATAGAATGTACAACATTGCTACCGGCCTCTGCCAATTGGATGCCCGGCAGGTAGTGATGCAGTACCAAACAGCAGATTCCGTATCTGTTGTTGGTCAGCTCGGAGAAATTGCAGGTCTTCTGTCAGGGTAATATACGTAGGAGGTGTCTGCAGCGTCTGCAATCCACTACTCTGGTATTTACTCATAATTAAACACATTCTTAACTTCCTTGGCTTATTGAAGAAATGTTTTGCTATTATTATTTTGCAGTAATTACATAAATTGATAACATGTTAAAATGGGTGATCATGGCATTGTGAGTAAATATAGCTAGTTGTCACTTTGTTTACACACTTGTATAAATGTTAAAGTTTATCATGTGTTCATTAAACTCAGATTACAATTTAGATTCCCTTACACTGATTTCGGATACACCACTTTCTAATTGAGATTTCATCAAAAACTGAACAGCTTTGATGGAGTACCCAAACTTTGCATCTGTGCTATTCCAAATGCCAAAACGGAGCATCCTAATTACTAACTCACATCTCCTATATACCAGAATGATCCTCTTGGATGAAAGTCAAATTTAGAGAAACTCTATAGGCTGAATTCAACTTTCTGGAAAACAAAACCTGATTGGTTGCACTGATTGAAGTCAGTAGACCCCAAACTCATGACAAATGAACATTTTGGGGCATCTCCCATTGGCCTTTCCTACTGAAGGAATTATGCTGTCAAAAGTATCAATGTTTTTGGTTTCACTAAGGAACACCGAACAGCAAAACTCCATTCAACCTGACATTGGATGGATGTTCTGCCCAGGGTTATGCTTTTGTGTGCCTTGGCTGCACTCATTCCATTTCGCTGCCTTCCCAAGCTATGTTTATTCTTCAGCCAAAAGTCCCTTTTTCTAATTAACTGACCAAAAGGAATTTATTGCCATAAATTCTGTTCAGAGTTGGAACCTGAATCGCTGGTCCATTTCAGGACTTGAACTTGAAAGTCCGATAACAATTGGCATGTTTTATATATATATATATGTATATGTTTTTCTTCTGAGAATTTCCTGATGTTAGCCACACAGCTTGGCTGAAACATGTAGCAGCATTATAATTGAGGATTAAATAAGGAAATTGTATGCAGATGACATTTTCATTTATTAATCATATGAGTTCTTTGTATCATTTTTGTGCTGCAGTTACCACAAAATCATGCAACAGAATGTGGATTTATATGTGGTTACTAGACCCAGCGTAACCAGTGTGAACCTTGTTTTGGAGCGAAAGCACTGTGCTGAACTTCAGAGATTATTATTTTGTACTGTATCAGCGAAGGCCGCTGGGTAGTCACTTAGCACTCAAATGGTCTCTGCTGATACTTAAGGTACAAGCCCCAGGGCTGGTGGAAGGTTTGTCAATTGATACTGTAAAGTGAACAAAAGAAAGGTATCATTTGGAGGGGGCAGACAGAATTACTAGTGTATGTGGAACAGTCAAAAACCAACACAAGTAGGTACGAAGAGGAAAGCCGTTAAGTGGGATCTGATCAGCTGGAAAGAGGTGGGCTTTGGAAAAGTAGACACTGAAGACAGAATGAACCAGCGATGTATTGTGCTCCCTCTGCATCTACTCTTTTATTCCTTGAATCCATTTCTCTTCTGTCCTATTCTTGCGTTTCCCCTAAATACACCTTCCATGTAGAATTGCCTCCCACCAACAACCAACTTACTCAGTACGTCCTACGTTACAGTCAACCAGACGAGCACTGCTGGTAATTCATTGCACAAAGTGTAACGAAGGATACTACATGAAAGAGTGTATCGGCCTTGAGATGTGGTGCATTCAGTTGCCACGATTTGTGTTGTGTGTAAGTCCATTTTGCAGTTCTAAACCTTTATCTGTGTGTAGAGTCTAATAATTTGTGTTGCAGGGAGGCAATAATGCAGGGCACACTGTAGTAGTTGAGGATCGTGAATATGACTTTCATTTGCTGCCAAGTGGTATCATCAACCCCAAGTGCAAGAGCATCCTTGGTGAGTTTATTAGTTGCCAATAATACAGGCAGACTTGTCTCAAACATGTTTGAGGGTGCGTCATGATCGAATTCGTATGTGATTGTGTTATTATTTGAAGGTTTGTAGAGTCTTTGTCAACATACTTCTGGTATTCATGTGCCAGTTAGAAATTTAGACATGCTGAATTAATGCTTCTCCTACCAGATGGCAGAAGGGATGCATGACTGGTGGTATGGAGGGTACTGCTTAATGATACGGAGTATTGAAATGCCTTTGAACAACATTTAAAGTAAATGAAATGTATCAAAGTATGTACTGTGTTTCGAGTACATTTATATCTGTCCTTCTGTGCTTCCTGAATACAGCTGATCCGTGCTGAATACATCACCCCACCATGAGGCCAGCAGTCAGCTGTCTGTGGTTGGCCATGTTACCGCCACAATGACAAGGAAAGAAACATCTTAAATGTGCTGTATGTATGAGACATTAACAGAAGTAACACACACTTTGTTTTTTATTTGTCATTACTCATAGCAGAAGCACTTTTATTGTAAGGCAGTGTGACAACATTATTTGCAGATATAAATGTGTTACTTGTTTCATGAAGGTTGGTAGTGATTCTTAAACTCTGAAACTGTTGGAACCAAAATTTCCATATCAGAGAGCTTGCTGTGGACATAATACTTTTCTCCCATAAGGTTGCCTATGCCTACCCAAGGTATGACCTACCCTCATATATGTTTTAGACACAGTCTGTTAGGGTGTCATCGTGACCAACTGGTGATGGTGGTGATGTGTGCAGGCAATGGAGTGGTGATCCATCTACCAGGCCTATTTGAAGAGCTGGAGAAGAATGAGGAAAAAGGACTGATCAATTGGAAGGACCGTCTGTTAATCTCTGACAGGGCCCACATTGTGTTTGATTTCCATCAGGTAATTGTTAATCCTGAGGTGATACTGCAGCCTGAAAATGTCACGGTGGCTGTTGTCTGATTGCGTGATTTTAATGTTGCAGCAAGTGGATGGGTTGCAGGAGCTGGAGAAGGGCAAAAAGTCTCTTGGTACAACGAAGAAAGGCATTGGGCCAACGTACTCATCCAAAGCCACACGTAATGGGATTCGTATAGCTGACCTGCTTGGGGACTTCAGCCAGTTTGTAGAGAAGTACATCACATTTAATGGTTACTGTGGGTCACTGTAAAACTTAATATCAAAACCATGTCAGTAAGATGCAGTAGCAACCTTGCAAACTCAAGACGATGGGATTTGTTAATTGTGACTGCATGAAGTATCCTGCAAGGACAGAGACCCTGGCATTGCCTAGTAATTTACAATACTACTTAATGTTTCTTACAGCATTCTGCTGGAAAGAAAACAGTGTTGTAAGGTCAATAATTAGGTGTAAGGTAATTGCCATTGGTTATATGTAAAATTACTGGATATATTCTGCTACTTAGTTCTATTGGGGCAGTTAAAATGCCGTCAAAGTTGAATGTGCCTGAATGGCTGGGATGGGGCTTTCTGCTATGCAAAATCACAATACCATGGGTCTTATTAATGGAAATGTGGTGGTGTGGATTGTGGTGAGTTGCATAAGGTCTGGGTTATGTGGTGGTGTGGATTGTGGTGAGTTGTATAAGGTCTAGGTTGTATGATGGTGTGCATTGTGGTGAGTTGCATAAGGTCTGTGTTATATGATGGTGTGGATTATGGTGAGTTGCATTAGGTCTGGTTCATGTGATTGTATGGATTGTGGTGAGTTGCATAAGGCCTGGTTCATGTGGTGGTGTGGATTGTGGTGAGTTGTATAAGGTCTGGTTCATGTGGTGGTGTGGATTGTGGTGAGTTGTATAAGGTCTGGGTTATGTGATGAGTTCATTTAGGTCTGGTTCATGTTGTGGTGTGGATTGTGGTGAGTTGCATTAGGTCTGGGTTATGTGGTGGTGTGGATTTTGGTGAGTTGCATAAGGTCTGGGCTGTGTGGTGGTGTGGATTGTGATGTGTTGCATAAGGTCTGGGTTATGTGGTGGTGTGGATTGTGGTGAGTTGCATAAGGTCTGTTCATGTGGTGTGAATTGTGATGAGTTGCATAAGGTCTGGGTTATGTGGTGGTGTGGATTGTGGTGAATTGCATATGGTCTGGGTTATGTGATAGTATCGAATGTGGTGAGTTGCATAAAGTCTAGTTTGTGTGGTGGTGTGGATTGTGGTGAGTTGCATAAGGTCTGGTTTTAGGCTCCAGAACAGCATGTAGGTGGTTAATCATGAATCGGCAAGTTGTCCGGGAAGTCACCGTACCCATACTTAAATCTACCATGTGGATCTGTCTGTGCATTCCATGTGCTTTCAGTGCGTTGTGAAACTTAGAAATTGTCATGTGCTTGCAGGGCAGAAATAATGTTTATTGACTGAGCATGAGAATTCTTTCCTGTTAAATGTGACTGTGATTGGCCAAGCGGGAAGATGTTTTCCCCCACTGTCATGGTATTATTAAAATATTTTGTTTTTGTCACATCAGAACCCAGTATTGTGTGTTATAATGCTTCCACAGGTGTAACAGATCATGTGTGTGACTTAGATTTGAATTATCCACTTTGAAGGGAAATTTTGTTCACTTATACACTTACGAGTGTGGGCCGGGATAGTGTAGTTGGTATAGCATCTTGCTACGGGCTGGAATGTCCTGAGATCGAATCCTGGTGGGGGTGAGACTTTCTGAACCCGTCCAGACTAGCCCAGGGGCCCACCCAGCCCACTATACAATGAGTACCAGGTCATTCCCGGCTGTAAAGCGGCCAGGATGTGGCCTTGACCATCCACCCCCATCTAGTGCTGAGGTTAAAGAATGAATAGAGCTATACCTCCACTCCCCATCTGGGCCTTCATGGCTTGTTCTAGGGTGAACTTAATACCCTTATTATTTCTGCAGTTACTACTTATTTTTTACAGCTGTCTCCATGCAGCTGTTCTTGTTTTTGTTTTGTCTTAAAGTGTCAAAATTAAATAAGTACAAGCCTCGGCATCTATCATGAAGCTTTTTGTGAAATCCACATTCTCATGGCCCCATTACTTCGTAAAGAAAATGGTACTGAAAAATATGAATTTTGTCATTACAGTGATAACATTTAGTTACATCTGTGTGTTCCCTCTTCCGCTTTTTAGTCCACGTTCAGCAGTACAGTTTGGTGTGAAAATTTTGGAACAGTGGCTAGCACACAACCCCACATTGCATCTTGGGTGTCTGAAGTTTCCTTTTGTTTATTTTTGGCAGAACACATGTGGCACCAAATTCTCTTCCATTCCAGTGGCCATTTTGTCTTATGTCAACTCTGTTTAATTGACTGGTGGATGGTGCTTGTCAAACATGTCATGTGGCCTGAGGCCCAGGCACTTTTCCCACATCTTGTTGTCAGTCCCTGATCATTGCACATGTGTGTAGTCAGTGTTATTGTTTTTAACCACAGTAGGTAGGAATGATACAACTGTTGAGGATGGTGATGTCATGAAAGTGGAAATATCGGTTCTTTGTCCATTTCTAGGTCTGTCTGCTGATAGAGTAAGAGTTTGCTGTGCAGTCAGTTTTGTCCATGTACCCAGTGTGTCTATTACAGTCGTGTGTATTATGGCAATTTTCAGAACTTTTCCATGCTCATCATAGAAATTATTCTCTGATGGCAGAAAGTTCATATTCATCAGCATGTTCATATTTTGTTTGTCTCGACACACTAAGGCTGTCAGGTTGCCCCCACCCTAGTCTTTGTTTGTCACCCTACAAGTCTTTCGTAACTCCTAGGCATCCCTTTTCTATTTAGTCTAGCTGTTTCACAGCAGTTTACTTTCTTAGCATGAAAATTGTCAAATAGCACTGATGTTGAGAGGAAGTTTCCTGTTGCATGTTTTCAGTCCATGCAGCAAATCTGGTTACAGGTGCATCATAAGCTACAGAGTGGCATGATTGCTGTGTTTGCTGAAATATAGAATCATATTGAATGCATATGGTGTAGAGTCACAGGGCTTGTAGATTTTATCCCAAACTGCATTTCTGTGGTGTATATTGTTTGAATATGACTCTGTCATTAAAGAGCACTAAAAGAGAAGGGGGGGGATAAATAAATGCACCGCATATTATCAGTTTGAACTAAATGGTGAGCACATGGTGACTGGCACAATTTACACTGAGCGCACTGCCTCCCAGTGTTGTTCAACTCTGTGAGTTTTGTAAACTCAGCAGCATAGTAGCACACAGGCAGCCATAGGGTGTAAACACCAAAAATGGGGAGACATAAATTGTGTAAATTGTCAAGGAGCATTACATTACAAGGAATAAGACAAATAGGCATACAACGGATACTTGCACATGACAAAATCTGCCTTATTCCATGGTGTTTCATATTGCTTCAAATCACTTTTACTGCTGAACTTGTCCTGTTTGATGGAAGTGTTGTTTTTCACTTACAAATTTAAACATGATATAGTCATTTATTTCAACATCACCTTCAGTGTTTATTTCTTCAGCATCTTTGTCAGTATCTCCCATAGATGGAGCCATTTTCACTATGTATATTGAAGTCCTCTGGAGAGACATTTTCACTGCTTGCATCCAAGTCCTCTTAAAAAAGCATATTTCTTATGTTTCCTTTCTGTCAGTTTTCTTTCTTTGGCCATCCTTCTCTACATCGTACCATCTTCTGTTTTCCAGCGGTTTCAGACTCAGTCCAATCTCTCTCTCTCTCTCTCTCTCTCTCTCTCTCTCTCTCTCTCTCTCTCTGATGTTGCCTTTTTTCCCCCTCTACAAGTTCCTCATCTTTCAGAAGCTTTTGGAAAATGTCACACTGATTCTGGAGTTCAACAGCAGGCCTATGCCAAGATCCATTTGTGGTATCAACATTATTAGAAGGGCCCACCAACAGTGAGATGGTGTGAACTACGCCAGGGGAAAAACTGGTTGGTGAATTCATGACATTAAAAAAATGAGAAGATACAGCTATGTACAGGCTGTTTCGGCTGCATGGGACGCAGCTGTTGTGGGGGAAGCAGGTGTTGACTGCACCATGGAAATGCTACATTTGATGCTTCTTTCTGGTTGGTCTGTCACAGCAGAAGTTTCAAAATCCTCGTCAGCAAACAGCTGTTGCAAGAGGCCACACTATTTTCTTGAAGCCAGCTGCTATCTTGGCATGAGTACATGAGAGGTCAAATTCATTGCCAGTAATATTAGGGTGATGAAATACTGCATTATTCTTCCTGAGATTACCGAGCAGCCAGTTTCTCTGTTTTCTTGCCAGTTTGGTTTTGAATGGCCCCATCACTGCTACATCCAGTGGCAGGAGTTGGTGAGTGCAGTGATGTGGGAAGGTACACATGACCGTCCCATTCTTCATACCATCCAGTGCTATACCAAGTGTGCCATGGCTGTTGTTATTGTCAAGAAGGACCAGTATGGTATCTCCTTGGCTACAGGGAGTATTTTTATTGATGTGCTCCAACACATTTAAAAATAGAAAACCCATCATCCAGCCACTTGTTGGGCAATTTGTCATACAAAGACTTCCTTCTGGTGCATCGGTCATTAGTGCATCATGCATTCTAGCACAAGGGAAAACACCAACAAGTCGTAGAACATTTCTTGTTGCTTTGATGGCAGGGCAGTCTGTTGCCATTTGGCCCCTTTGTGCAGATGCCTCATGTCCAGTTTGCTTGACTCCTGTCTGGATCACAAATACAGTGCTTGAACAGCAGTTGTTACACTAGCTGCAGTAAGGTTGGAGATCTGCTTGCCAGTGAATTTTAAGTTTACATGTTCCTTGTATTTATTCTGGACATGTGTGACACTCTTTTGGTTGAAACTAGTGGCCCTTTAGATAAATATGATGGTGATGTTGTGCGAAACATTTGACCCATTCCAAGCCTCCAATTCCTGCTTCTTGCCTTTTGTCTGGACAGCTTCAACTTTCTTGGCACAGTCGAGAGCTAAGTGACAGATCTCAGTACAATGCAGCTTTTATTTCATTCTTTAGCATTTGGGTGTGAATTTCTCGAGCATATAAACTTCCTGTGTAGTGAATACTTGAGCAACCATTAATGATCACATGTGAAAACACTGTCACATTCAATTAATGTCCCCATCATTCTCGGGTGAAAACAGTATTGTTACACCATGATGCTCTTAAAATTTTCTGCATTTATACAGACAGGGTTCTTGTTCACAATAGCTATCCCAACAGATTGTGTTAAATTTAATTCTAATTAAATGTCCACTAATGAGGCATAATTTCATTATTATTAATGCCCTTAAGATTTTTGCAGTGGTCCTGAATAATTTACAGAGATCTCCAAGCAGCTACTCTTATTTTATCCAGTTATTATTTTCTGTCTAGTAATTTTAGGCATTGCTTTTCTGTTTCATTTGCCAGTCCCACTGCAGTTTATTGTTTCAATATGTGTATCAAATAGTGCTTGAGATTGTTTTTCCTTATGCAGTTTGTGTCACACATTTTGAGGCCTTCTGGTGACTCCAGTTACAGATGCATCAGTGGCCATTATCAAGGGAGTGCACATATCCTCTCTGCCTGAATACAGTCATATTGTACATAGGCCTGTGTCTATTAGAATCACACAGCTTGTATTTTCATGCCAAGACTATTGTGTTCTTTGGTGTCTATTTTTGAAATGACTGTATCTTTGAAAAGCACAATAATTTCAGTTCCATATGTTCAGTCAGGCTGTAATATTTGGTTAAGGAATTAGTGAGTTTGTCTTTTCCACTGTTGGTTGTATTTTTCACATATCTTTACAGTTCACTTTTATTGTCACTGAAATGCAGAAATCTGGGTGCAAAAAAGAATCTGCCTCATCATAGTGTTTTGTAATGTTTCATAGCATGTCATTGAATGTGCATTAGTGCATTTTAGTTCAGTTGTGTTATGTCTCATTTTGTAGCTGTTTTGTTGCACTTGGAAGTAACTGTGTAGTCTGACTAACCAGGGCATTGCAGAACTTATCACTCTGGCAAACAGAGTTACTGAATAGAAGATAACTATAAACATGAAACTAAAGTGTACCAAGTCATGCACAAATCTTGCAGCAGAATAAATTGAATTTGCATTTGGTCCCAAATTGTACAAGCCAATTCAGTAAAAGAACTGTGCTCTTTGGGGTTATTATGCAGTGAGTATTGGTAATTCCTTACCGAACTTTCGGGACAACCTATTGGTTATCCCGAAAAAGAAAGCTGGGAACCCTAATACAGGGTTATACAGGTGTCCCAGGAAGAAAGGTCAGTACTCTGGGAGGTCATAGTATCGGTCATTCTAAGCAAAAATGTTTATATGAACATGTGTCCTATTCCGACCAGATGTGTACTTTCAGCGTGACGGAGCCCCTTCTCATTATACCCGACATGTGATGCAACATCTCAGTGACACTTTCCCTAATAGGTGGATCGGTCGTGGCAGTACCATTAACTGGCCACCAAGATCTCCAGACTTAACCCTGTTAGATTTTTGTTTATGGGGTTTGATGAAGAGTGAAGTGTACAGAAAAAAAATGGATACACAAGACAAACTGCTCGTTAACATACTGGATGTTATCGCCTGCATAAAGGAACGTTAAGACGCACTCAGACAAACAGCACGCCATGTCTTCACACAAGTTGCAAAGTGCATTGATGTTGACGGAATTTTCGAACATTTATTATAAACTGTACCATCTCTGTCACTTGAACAATAAATACCGTTATTAGAAACAGTATGTACACGTAATATCTCTTTCTTATCAACAATTTTACAGTTGTACATTCAAATAGCTCTATCTTGGAAACTGTTCTGAATAGGAAACATGTTCATATAAACATTTTTGCTTAGAATGACCGATACTATGACCTCCCAGAATATTGACCTTTCCTCCTGGGACACCTTGTATAGGAAAGAGTGTGGGCGGTGATAAGTTTTCAGTAGCATGGCACCAGCCAATAGCATTGATGTAGGTGGCAATGTAGTCATCTGTGCGACTTTGAGGGAAGATATTACTGGAGGGAAAATTTCTGACCGGTGCAGGAGAGGGAGACAAAGACAGCCATCTGTATGAGAAAAGTGATAGGAGGAAAAATGAAAGAAAGTAAAACATAAATACATACAAAACAACAACATTAGAATGGAGAAAATCTTAGCTCAGTGCTACTCCGTGGTAAACTACCAAGTGTAGGGCTGGAAGACAAAAGGAACACAAGTATGTGGAATGAAGGACAGTAAAAACAAAGGATGGAGGAGTAAATGTAATATCTCAGTACTACACTGAAGTGAAGCAGCCTAGGAAGACAGTTCACTGACTAGTATAGCAGGCAAATTCAAGGAAACCTACATGAAAGAAAACAAAACAAAAAGAAAAACTAGGAACATGGAGAAAAAAATTGGTAAAAAATAAAGGAAAGTGGAGAAAAGGGAGAGAAACAAACTGAAAGTAGGAATAGAAGTGGAATGGAGAAGGAATAATAAGGAAAGCAGGTGCTGGAAAAGAGTGAGGAAAGGTGTCTGATCCAGGAGGGAAGGGGGGGGTGGGGGTGGAAGTAGCTAGATCCAATAGGGGCTGTACTATATAGTGGCAATGGGGAAAGGAACCACCGTTACAGCGTGGGAGACAAGGACAGAGATGGGGGCCTTTAAAAGGGTTGTAGGCAAGTCACTGTTACTGAGGGGGCCATCTACTATCTCTAAAGAGGCAAAAGAGAGGTTTCCTTGACCCGCTTAAAAATCAGGACATCTTCTCTTTTTATATTGTTGGGCTGGAGCTCCAACTCAATCACCTCACTGATAAGTCAGTCCATGTAGCCAGGAACAGTAGAGAGGATCTGGATGTCTTGGAATTTTATGAGATGATCATGGTTGACCCTGTGTTCTGCCCCCACCAATTTGTCTGGATGTCCAGACCATATGTTTCGGTGGTGCTCCTTTATTCTGGTCTTTATAGATGGCCCAGTCTGTCCGATACACACCTGGCTACACTTACAGGGCATACTGTATATCTCTGGAGTCCCAAGTCCCAGGTCATCCTTCACTGGACAGAGGGAGCTGGAGATCTTACTAGGTGGCTGGCCAACTCTTTGCTGTTCTGTTTGGCCAGCATTCTGCTGAGCCAACTGTATGTCATCTGGACATATTGCAGGAGAGTGAGATGGGCTTGTCTTTTGGCTTGAGGTTCTAATTGCTAGGTTGAGAGCACGTCATTTCTGCTTGAGACTATACTCATTTTCCCTTGAAGTGGTCTTGAAGCGAGGAGGCTTTGCTTGTCATACAGAGCCCTGCCTCTGTGCACCAAATTTGAGAGAATAGCTTGTCTGTTAGAGGGATGGTGGTGTGATCTAGGGTTCAGGTAGAATTTGCATGGTTAGGTTCTTGGTAGACATTGTGGCTCAGCCATCTGGTCTCCTGTAGATGTCAGTGTCAAGAAAAGGGAGGCGGCTGTCTCTCTCGATCTCCATGGTGAATTGTATATTCCTGTGAAGGCCATTCATATGGTCAAGAAACCTCTCTTAACTTTTCTGTTCTCTGCAGCCAGATGACAAAAATATCATCAACATAACAGAACCAGTACTGCAGTTAACCACTCATTGTGGCAGACTGTAACTATCATGTTATTTATGTGGATGGGAGAGAGGATGGCAGACATGCCATCAGCCATCACACACACAACTAGACAAAAAACTGCTTTTCAGTATGTTAGGTCTGGCAATTTTGAACAGTTACATTCTTCTTACTCTATGTGGTGGGGGAAAAAAGTCACACAGACATTTTTGACTCCCTGTTTGAAGGAAATGGTGGTACGTGCTGGACAAGAACAATTGGTATAGAGGCCATTAGGGAGAGACCAATGAATACTGCTACTAATGCTGGTAGACTGGACTGTAGTGGCAGTGAGCACTGGTGTGTTCCATCTAAACAAATGGAATGCTGCATGCATTATTCAGCTAGAGGTATAATACAGAAAGTAACTGTAAAATGCTTTAAATGTGATGCGATGGCATGTGTGTGAACAGACCTGGCATTCTGGAATATCACACCAAGGTAAAGCTTTAAAGCATCTTCAAGTGCAACCTGCCTACACACAGCCTTAAACCAAAGTGTCATTCAAATCAGCTGGATATCTACAAACTTCTGGAACATTGCTGTACACATTTAGGCAATAAGGATGGTTACTGCCCAGCCTGTTGGATTGCCTGCAAAATGCAATTGATTTCATAATTATATCTTTTTTTTTTTTTTGGTTCAGGTAATATTCACATTTTCATAAAGAAAGTCTTAAAATTTAAATATCCCATTGAGACAACCCCATAGCACTGGATGCAATTTAAGCCCTTTCATTTACAAGTAAGTGGGTGCTAGGCAGGGATGTAAACATGCTTAAAGAGCTAGAGTTGGTGCTTTTATTAGTTATGTAAATATGTGAGAGAGAGAGAGAGAGAGAGAGAGTAACTTGAGGCAGAATTCTTTTCTTTTAGATTTCAGGGGTTGGCAGCAATGTATCAACGCATGTTCCCGGAACTGCAGGTGGACGTGGAAGCAGAACTGGCCCGATACGAAAAATATGCCGAGCGGATTCGACCGTATGTTGTGGAGTCAGTGTCTTATCTGAATTCAGCTCTTCGGAAGGGCCAGAAGGTGCTAGTAGAGGGAGCGAATGCAGCCATGCTTGACATTGACTTTGGTACATATTGCCATCCTGCTATGTCAGTGATAAGCCTGCATTTAATCAGTGAATATATCTACCAGCAAATGCTCTTAATAAAATACTATTCGTGACAAGTATCAAACTCTTACATGTTTTGGCCCCGCGGTGCCATCCTCAGGGAGTCTTCTAGAATAAAGGGATATGGGTCCAACACACCAGTAGACCGCCCAGCACGGTGCATGTCACACTCTCCATCCGCACAAGATCTCTTCGGATTACACAGATCAAGACAGATCAAGTATGCCTACTCCATGCAGAATATAAACAGCTATGAGCTTGTGCTTGCATACTATGTGACTGTGAGCTACAGTCACATAGTTTTAATATCACAACACTGTAATTCTGTGCTTGTCAACTTTCTTTTAGAATATTAATATTTTAATCAGTCCATTTAGTGTGATGCAGTACCTATATGAACCTTTATCCTACGGCATTTAATTTAGTTTTTGTGCCCACCGTACGGTGTTTATATTAGACGGCCCTTTAAATTGTTGCGCGTGGTTGCCTATAGACGTTTATAAATTATGAACCGAAGGTAATGAAACAATCAAATAATCTGCACTGTTGTGAACAAATCAGAAATATTTCAGTTCAAGAAAAGTTTCAGTACAGTGGCGTACCGGGGGGAGAGTGTTGGGGTGTTCAACACCCCCCCGAAATTCGGAAGACCCTCCAAAATCGTGCCAAACCCAACCCGATTGTGAAAACTGTTAAAAATTGCTGAATTTAGGACGCCAACGCTCCAAGATGTTCGGAAAAAAGGCAGTAGAATTCTAAAACTA
>Ga0123355_10004041_pt1 | contig 21262 bp, 12 predicted proteins | sample TergutEmb28metaG_3_FD_89872 | JGI IMG/M metagenome (GOLD analysis project Ga0123355, IMG submission 89872) | Embiratermes neotenicus P1 segment gut microbial communities from Petit-Saut dam, French Guiana - Emb289 P1 | ecosystem: Host-associated > Arthropoda: Insects > Digestive system > Gut ...
GATCCGCTCACTGTTAAAGCTGTATGGGGTTTTAACGGTACAGAAAGACCGGGTGCTGTTTATTTGGCGGCGGTTATGAGCGCGCATGCGCAAAGGGGGTTGCCGGCTTTTGCCATATATGGTAGGGATGTTATAGATGCTAACCAAAGCGGCTTGACTATCGATATTGCCGAAAAAATAATCCGATTTGGGCAGTGCGCTCTTACTGTCGGGCAAATGCGAAATAAAGCGTATGTGGGTATCGGCGGCGTTTCAATGGGAATTTTCGGTAGCTTTGCCGATCCGCATTTTATGCAAAAGTATTTAGGAATACGTACCGAATGGGTAGACATGACAGAAGTTCTTAGAAGAATTGAGTTAGGGATTTTTGATGCGGATGAACATAAAAAGGCCTTAGCGTGGGCAAAAAAGAATTGCAAGCAAAGCATAGTTGACCCTAACGATAAAAAACTTACGGATAAGGAATTTAATGAGCAGTGGGAATTTTGCGTCAAGATGACGCTTATCATTAGGGATATAATGCTTGGCAATCCTAAACTCAAGGAATTAGGTTATCCCGAAGAGTCTTTGGGGCGTAACGCCATTTTGGGCGGGTTTCAAGGGCAGCGGCAATGGACGGACTTTAAACCTAATGCCGATTTTGCTGAGGCGATACTGTCCTCATCATTTGATTGGAACGGCAAAAGAGAGCAGGTTTTGTTAGCTACTGAAAATGACAACCTCAACGGATTTTCAATGTTACTAAGCAAGCTTCTTACGGGCAAGTCGGCTGTTTTTGCCGATGTTAGAACCTATTGGTCACCCGATGCTATTGAGCGTGTAACAGGTCAAAAACTCACAGGCAAGGCAAAGGACGGGTTTATACACTTAATCAACAGCGGTGCGGCTGCGCTTGACGGAACGGGGGAAAGTAAGGATACCGATGGTAATGCTGTAATCAAAAAATGGACGGATGTTACAGATAATGATATTTCGGCTATGCTCAAAGCAACAGAGTGGGCACCGGCAAATCGCGGATATTTCCGTGGCGGCGGTTTTTCAAGTCGTTTTATGACCCGTTCCGAAATGCCTGTTACGTTAGTAAGACTTAACTTAATTGACGGTCTTGGTCCGACGCTTCAGCTTGCCGAAGGGTGGACGCTTAATCTTCACGAAAAAGCAGCCGACGCTATTTGGAAACGTACCGATTATGGTTGGCCATGCACATGGTTTGCGCCGCGCTTAGATAAAAGCCGCGCGGCGTTTAGTGATGTGTACAATGTTATGGCTAATTGGGGTTCTAACCACGGGGCGTTTTGTCACGGACATATCGGTAAGGATTTAATTGCGCTTGCTGCGATGCTTCGTATTCCCGTATCCATGCACAATATCGCTGACGGCGATGTTTGGAGACCGCATAGCTTTTCGGCATTCGGAACTAAGGAGCTTGAAAGCGCCGATTATAGAGCGTGCAAAGCATACGGTCCGTTATACAAATAATATGAATTAGAGGAATTGGGAATGAAAGATTTTTTGAGAGCAACTATCGGATTGGAGTTAGGTTCTACGCGTATAAAGGCTGTGCTTATTGATAGTGAGCATAAGGTTTTGGCAAGCGGTGAGTACGGCTGGCAAAACAAATATAAAGCCGGGCTATGGACATATTCTCTTGATGACTCGCTAAAAGGATTAGGAGAATGCTATAGAGCGCTTAAAGCTGATGTTATGAGCAAGTACGGCGTTACTCTGACTAAAGTCGGGGCAATCGGAATAAGCGGAATGATGCACGGTTATTTGGCTTTTGATAAAAACAATAAACTGCTTGTGCCTTTTCGCACTTGGCGCAATAACAATGCAGCTAACGCCGCTAAAGAATTGACTAGGATTTTTCGATATAAAATTCCTAATAGGTGGTCAATCGCTCACCTTTATCAAGCAATTAAAGACGGGGAGCAACATGTGAGCGAGATAACTTTTGTTACTACGCTCGCAGGATATATTCATTATAAATTGACAGGACAAAAGGTTTTGGGTATCGGTGAAGCGTCGGGGATGTTTCCGATTGATGTCGGTAAAAAAGATTATTGCAGTCAAGCAGTAGCTAAATTTGACAATATTCTTTCTGTTAAGAAACTTCCTTATAAAACTATCGGTGTTCTTCCTAAAATTTTTATCGCAGGTGATAATGCGGGAGTGTTGACGGCAGAGGGCGCGAAGTTGCTTGACGAAGGCGGTGATTTAGAATTTGGTATTCCTATGAGTCCGCCTGAGGGTGATGCGGGCACAGGAATGGTGGCGACTAACAGCGTTAAAAGCGGAACCGGTAATATAAGCGCAGGCACTTCAGTTTTTGCGATGGTTGTGCTGGAGCGCCCTTTAAGCAAGGTTTATCCCGAAGCGGATATTGTGACAACACCGTGCGGAAATATGGTAGCGATGGTTCACTGTAATAATTGCACGGCGGAAATTGACGCGTGGGCGGGAGTATTCGGAGAGTTTTTGGATGAATTTGGAGTAAAAGACAAATCAACATTATACTCAAGGTTGTTTGAAAAAGCGTTAGATGGTGACGCCGATTGCGGGGGAATTCTCGCGTATAATTATCTTTCGGGTGAGCATATTACCAATGTCGAAACAGGCCGCCCGATGGTTTTTCGTAAGACCGAAAGCAGTTTTAATCTTGCTAACTTTATGCGGGCGCAGATATATTCGGCGTTTGCCACTCTTAAAATCGGTTTAGACACGATAGCTAAAAAGGAAGCTGTTAAAATAGACTTTCTTAACGCTCACGGCGGAATTTTTAAGACGAAGGGCGTGGCACAAAGATTTTTAGCGGCGGCAACAGGCGTTCCGGTGACCGTTAGAAAGGAAGCTAATGAAGGCGGACCGTACGGTAGCGCGCTTTTAGCTTCGTATATGCTAAACGGTAAAGACCAAAGTTTAAGTGATTACCTTAGCAGTGTTTTTGCCGGCGGTGAGGTTGATATAATAAAACCGCTAAATGAAGATAGAGTCGGTTTTGAAAAATTTGTAAAGGTGTATATCAAAGGATTGCCTATCATGAGGCAAAAAATTTAAATTCTAAAAACCAAGGAATTTTATGGCGATTATAACAATCATCGGTGCGGGTATGATGGGTTCGGCACTTGCGTTTCCGGCGGTAAGTAACGGGCATAATGTACGTCTTGTAGGAACACCGCTTGACAGTCAAATTATTGACGAATGTATTAAAAAAGACAAACACCCGAAATTTGACCGCGCCTTTCCGCAGGGGATCGAGTATTATCATTTTGAGGAAATGCAAAGCGCACTTACAGGAGCGGATTTGCTCATCGGCGGGATATCCAGCTTTGGTGTCGATTGGTTTTTGGATGTCGTATTGATGGTTATTCCTGAGAAACTCCCTGTAATTGTTGTGACAAAGGGATTAAAAGGTTATGAGGACGGACGCCTTGAAAGCTTTCCTGACTATTGGGCAAAGAAGCTCAAAAAGTTTGGTAGAAAAATATCCATAAGTGCGATTACGGGTCCTTGTACGAGTTATGAACTTGTCGCCGAGGATAATACCGTCGTAACTTTTTGCGGATATGATGAAAAAAATTTAGAATTAGCAAAAAATCTTTTGGAAACAGACTATTATCATATTTCATTGTCAAAAGATGTTATAGGTTGTGAAGCAGCGGTAGCTCTTAAAAATCTATACGCGCTTTCCGTTACTATGACAATCGGACTTAATCAAAGCACAAAACATCTTAGCGATAAGGAGCATTACAACTCTCAAGCGGCGGTATTTGGGCAAAGCGTAAAAGAAATGCGTCGTTTTATCGCTTATTTAGGGGGTGGGGATGATGCTGTTGATTTAGGAACGGGTGATTTATATGTAACTGTTTTCGGAGGACGCACCAGACTGCTCGGAAAATTGCTTGGCAGAGGTACTTCAAAAGCCGACGCGGAAAATGAACTTGCGGGAATAACATTAGAATCCGTTGCCATTGCCGAAACAGTCGCTCGCGCTATGAGTATACTATCGTCAAATGGTAAAATCAAATTAGAACAATTTTCTTTATTTGAACACACAGCTACGGTGCTAAACGGCGAAAAGCAGCCCTCAATTCCGTGGAAAAAACTCTTTTAAAAAAAATCAAAAATTTTTTTAAAAAACTATTGACAAACCAAAATATATATGTTATAATCAATATATAAACTTTGAGTGTAGAGATATTAAAATTGTTAGGTTGAATACCTGAGCGATATAAAAGTTAAATATATGATATCGATATCACATGATGAGCCGATACATAATCAGTCGGCGGAAAAGAGAATACTAGAGAAAACCGTTTTTCTTACAACAGGAGGACATATTATGGTTAAAAGACTTTCAAAAATTTTACTTGCCGGAATAATGTTTTTTTCGGTTGCCGGATTTTCGGCGTGTAACTTGTTTAGACCGCCCAGAGCCAGAGGGGATGTAACCATTTGGCTTATGCAGTTTGAGGATTGGAGCAACGCTTTTTGGCGCGAACAGATAGCCGAGTTTAACCGTACGCACGATACTACTGTAGCATATAGGTTTATATCGCCTGAGAGTATAAATATTGAATTAACGACGGCAAGAATAAGCGGTGACGCTCCCGATATTTTTATGGTTTCGTACGGTAATCTTTTGAGGGAGGTGACTAACGGTACAGCTGCTCCGCTTAATGGGTTGTTGCCTGCGGAATCTTTAGCCGATATTACCGATAACGCGAGAAGCAAGGTTAACTTTAACGGTAATTATTATGCTTTTCCTCATCTAATGGAGCCGTCTACGCTACTATTTTACCGCAGAGATATGCTTGGAGGTAATTCTGCTCCCTCAACGTGGGACGAACTTTATGCGGTAATGAGAGATATCGCCCCGGGTCTGTCACCTCAGCAATCAGCGTTAGGTGTGCCGCGAAGCGCGGCTCGCGGCTGGGCTACATGGGGAATGCAGTATAATACTTTGGGACATTTCGCCGAGGATAATTCGGGCGGTTTTGCCATTACGCACGACTGGACACAGCCTAATGTAGATAATGAAGCTTTCCGTGCTTTAGGACAATTCTTTTTTGAAATAAACAGAATCGAAAACGGTACTCCCAGCGGAGACCTTACGCCCAGAGGTTATACGGATATTATTTTGGCGCTTTGTGACGGCAGATTAGCCATGACTTTCGGGGGAAGCTGGAGCATAGGTGATATTTTTAATTACCGCCACAGGCATCCGGATGTAATACAGCATATCGGAGTAGCGCCTATACCTACAATTGACGGCAATCATACAAGACCTACGGCAACTAACGGCGGTTGGACTTACGCGATAGATTCATCATCCGAAAACAAACAACTCGCCGCCGACTTTTTGTATTGGCTGATAGCCGGAGATGCCGACCGCGCGATTAAGTTTTTTGAGCTTACACATTTTTCAAAAATTACTACCCGCACAAGTGTGCAAGAGATAATTGACGAGCGCTTGCCTGAGCTTGACCACTCCGACTGGATAGAAACGGTACTTGATGTGGCGGAACGTGCTGTGCCGGAGCCGACATTTCCGTGGGAAATAACAGAAATGGTAACATTTTTTTTTGACCGCATGATGGGGGCGAATGCGTCGTTAGAAGCTGAAATAAGCAATTTAGAAACAGAAATACAAAGAATAATCAACCGCGATAATCTTACTAGGCCCGAACTGCTTAGCTAAAAGCCCATTAAAAACAAGACCGTCAAAAGAGGGCGCCCTCTTTTGCTTGTAAAATCTTTGATTTTACAAGCACTATAAATAAAAAAACATTGATTATGTCTTGGATGAGATTAAAATTTAAGTACAAAAACCGCTATGCGCTAACAGGCTATTTAATGCTTTTGCCGGCATTCATTATGCTGACCATTTTTGTTACGGTGCCGCTTTTTATGGCTGTCGGGAACAGTTTTCGCAATGCCGATACGGGTGCATTTGAAGGTTTTAATAATTATATTTTTATATTTCAAACGGATCTTTTCATGAATGCGTTTGGAAGAGTTTTGATATTTACCGTTATAGTTACGATAATTATGATATTAGTCAGCTTTGCCTTTTCTTATTTTATACTACTCGTTGCGCATAAGCTGCCGGGGAATATCGTTAAGTCATTTATTTATATTCCTTTTATGATATCGGGAATTATATTGTCGATTATTTATTTGTATATGGTAGATTACCGCGGAGGATTTCTTAACTCGATTATAATGACAACAGGCAATTCTCCTGTCAATTTTGCCACTGAAGGGTTTTGGCCTTATGTGACGATACTGTTGCCTCTTCTATGGCAAGGATTCGGTTATTATTGTTTAGTCATGTATGCCGGACTTTTGGGAGTTCCTCAACAACAGCTTGAAGCGGCTAAGATAGACGGAGCCGGAACTTTTACCGTTATATGGAGAATTATTTTGCCGGCTATGCGCAATTATTTTGTGCTTATAGTAGTGGCGCTTGTAACATTTAATCTGCAAATGTTTGAAATACCATTTATGACAACTGGCGGCGGACCCACACACCGCACTTACACACCAGTGCTTTATTTATTTATGGCTTTCGGAAACCCAAATCAACAGCAGGGGACGGTTCTTGCCGGAGCTATACTCGTTATGGCATTGATAGTTACTGTTAATGTCATAGTATTTCGTCTTGTTCAATCAAAAAAATCAATGGATGATTAGAAAAAAATGCGACCGCAAACCCAAAAAAAAATAAAACATCTTACGGCGGATGTAATCGCGCTGCTTTGTGCCGCGATTATTATGTTTCCGTTCTTTTGGATTTTTGTATCGGTATTCAAGACCGATCAAGAGGCATTTGCTGTACCTTTTCGTTTTTTTGGCAGTGGATTTTATTTAGAAAATTTCCGTGCTTTATTTAATCAACCGCCGCCGTACAGCTTTCTGACATCGCTTATGTCTACCGCTTTAGTCGCCGGTATTGCCGTTATTGGTTCGCTGTTACTTAATTCTTTGGCGGCATATGTATTCGCGAGGATAAGCTTTCCGGGCAAGGGTGTCATTTGGTGGTATTTTTTAATCACTATGTTTATTCCCGGAATTACCATACTTCTCACATCCTTTCAAATTGTTGCGGATATGAATATGCTTAACACCATATTTGTACTTGTTTTACCGGGACTTGTTTCGGCTTTTCATATATTCTTTTTAAGACAATTTTTCTTGTTAATGCCCGACGCGCTTGAGGAAGCCGCTTTGATTGACGGCTGCGGGCACTTTAAGATATACCGTAAGATTTTTCTGCCTATGTCAGTCTCGCCGATGGTTATCGTAGGGGCGAGCGTATTTATCGGATATTGGAACAGCTTTATTTGGCCTCTTATTACTATAACCAACAATCCCACACTTATGCAAATAATGCCCTTGATGCAATCATTCCATACGAGGAGGCTTTCTTCGGGCGTTATTGTAGCAGGAACTATTTTATCATTAATCGGTCCGATTACGATGTTTGCGCTCATACAGCGCAAAATTGTGCAAGGGATATCGCTAACAGGATTAAAATAATAACTAAACCGGCTATAAGGAGAACACATAATGAAAAAGACAACCGACAAAAAAATATTTACCTCAATGGCGTCTATGCAGGATATCTTTAGGGCGAGGGATTGCAAAAGCCGTCGCATATCCAGCTACGACAAAACAGGCGGAAATGACGATAGGATTTACATCAAGCCGGGCGAGAGTTTTGTTTTTGCCGATATAAAGGGTGCGGGGGTTATCACGCATATTTGGATAACCCATATGAACGACGGCTTTAAGCCGGAGGAAAACTCTTTCCGCAAGGCATACTTTAGATTCTTTTGGGATGGGGAAAAGGAGCCAAGCGTTTTGACCCCGTTAGGCGATTTCTTCGGAATGGGTCACGCTATGAGCCGTAACTTTGTGTCGGCTCCAGTTCAAATGAGTCCCGAGGATGGAAAAGGGCTTAATTCTTGGTGGCCGATGCCATTCGCTAACGGAGCTAAACTGGAGATAGTTAATGAGTGCGATACCACGCTTATATTCTACTATTATGTGGACTATGAGGAATGGGATGCCGTTGATTCCGATGTGCTTCGTTTTCATGCCCAATGGAGGAGGGAAAATCCTACCGACGGCAAAGACCCTGACAATTACAACAATCACAAAGAATGGTGCTTCGGCGGGGAGAATCCTACGGGTGAGGGTAACTACCTTGTAATGGAAGCAAAAGGCAAGGGGCATTATTGCGGCTGTAATGTTAATATTCACAATCTTAATCAAAGCGATATGTGGGACTGGCCGGGTGAGGGTGACGATATGATTTTTATTGACGGCGATAAAAAGCCCACGCTTCACGGAACGGGTACGGAGGATTATGTAAATATGGCATGGTGCCCGACGCAGGAACACAGCGCGCCGTATCACGGACTTATTCTTGGCGGCAAGGAAAACTGGAAAGGTAAAATAACTTATTACCGCTATCATATTCAAGACCCGATTTGCTTTGCAAAGGATATCAAGGTGACAATCGAACACGGACACAACAATAACCGTAGCGACGATTGGAGTACAACGGCATACTGGTACCAAACCGAGCCACATATGCCTTTTCCGAAAATCGCGCCTGTTAAGGAAAGATTGCCTATAGATGAATTGACGGTTCTTTGGGACAAGATGTGTAAGGGGAAGGTCAAACCTGGATGTGAGGGGAAGTAAGGATAAAAAATCAAACAGTCCCTAATTATTAGGAACTGATAAATATAAATTTAAGGAGGATATAAAAAATATGAAAAAAATTAAAAACTGGCGGCTGGTACTGACAGTATTAGTCGTCGCACTATTCGCCTTTCCGTTGCTTGGAATGTCGAATCCTAGAGTCGGCGGTTCGGCTATGCCTGTAGCTTACGACTTCGTAGGCATAGAACCGATATCGGCGACACTGGTTACGGTTGAGTGGACGGAGCCGAGCGCAGACGAACCGCTCGGAACCGCATTCCACCAAGCGGGTGCCGGCGGACTTCGAGTTACCGAAGCAAACCACGGCGGATATCTAATTACCGACGGCGGCAGAGGGATAGCGCGTGTCGGTCGAACAGGCGGTGCGGGCGCGAATGTGAATGGTGCATTAGAGATTGTACTGTCTGACGACCCGTTGCCTGCGGGCAGGTACAGGGTAACCGTTCATATGAACTTTACCGGTGCTAACCAATTTGTCCGTAACATTCATGCGGCTTTTGTTGGTGTAGGGGTTATTGCCGACGGTCAAGGTGTAGTCGCAGCGACAACGCCGTTTAATGGCCGTATAGCTCCAGATCATGCAGAACATGGACCCACATACTTCAATAACTGGCCCGCATCTTCAATAGCGGGTTATAGAGCCGTGGTAATGGAGCTTTTAGTGTTGGATTTTCACAATATTACGACTTTGAGAATCGGTCAAAACGCTATTCCCTTAGCTAGTCTTGGCCTTGAGAACAACGCAATGAATGTTGCTAGAGTAGATTTTGCCAGGATTGCCGATGTCGGTTACGGGCAAAACATATTCCCAAACAACGACACAGAAGAAGGCAGGACAACAGGCAGTTTCGAGGGAATGCTTACCGACGCAAATTCTCGTGTTGACGGCAATGTAAGATACCGTATTCTTGCAGAAGGCGGCGAACACCATGGGAATCACGTAGGTCCGCTTAACGGCATTCTTACAGGATATAGTTGGCCCGATAATAAAGTTATAATGAGACACACCGCTGAATTAGGCACTCACTTGAGAATGGCTAACAATGCCCCCACTTTTCCGGGCGGTACAAACAACAATTGCTTTTTTATCGCCCAAATGCCGGAGGTCGAGTTGCCTCGTAACGGCGCAGGATTTTATGTGCTTGAAATGGAATTGTATACGGAAGGAACTCTTCCGAATAACCCTAATTTTGGAGTGAATCCTTCCGGTGGTAATTGGAGTGTGTTACTTCCCGCTAACGCGCATACTAGCTTAAACGATCTTCCCGAAAGTGAGGTAAACCCCGGTTGGAGAACGCTTAGACGTATTGTCCGCCGTGCTGAAGGCAGAACAACCTATTTAGGTTTTGGCGGTAATTTTGGCGCTGACGCAACTAACGGCATTCTCATGCGTAATATCAGCTACCGCCGTATTATTGATGCTGCGGAAGCAGATTTAACTTATGACCCTCCTCCAGGTACGCGTCCTACTATTCCGCCCGCAGAATATTTTGATATGGTGGCTACGTTGTTCGGCGGAAATTTTGTGGGGCATAACAAAGGCGGCACGCCAATGGAAGTAGGAGATAATTTTAATATTGACCGCAGTAATTTTGCATTCGGAAGTCAAACAGTTACCGGTCATCATGCTACAAGACTGGCTCATGTGGACGGACGGTATGCCGCCCGTTTGGGACACAATCCCGTAGGAGGCGGAATTGGCACAAGATCAAATACCGCCGATATGTTTATAATGCGAGATCCTAGTATTTCGACAGGCGATATCATGACCTTATCGTTTGATTTTAAGCTTGATGTAGCGGACATTACGCTTTATAACAATATTGTCGGTAGCGGCGGTCCGGGACATGACCTAAACAACTCTTTTGAATTTCGTTTCCTTAACGCGGGACGCGCTCCGGTATATCAAATCAACTTGAGCAATGATGTGATGAATGCGGCGATTGCCGGAGGGGAACTTTTGACAGGTCCCGATGATAACGGATGGCAATGGCCGGTAAGAGTAACAAGAGAGGGGGATTGGACAACGGTGGCGTTTGATTTTGTTGTTTCGCGCCCATTCTTATTGGCTACGGATAGTTTCCGTATTCGTTTCCCCGCACTTAATAATACCGATAGCTTATATGTCACAAATATTGTTCTTGCAAGATGGGAAGGCGATTTTGACCTTAACCCTCAAATTCAAGCAAGATCGTCTTTTAACGGTGCTGCACCTGCGGACTTGCGCCTTGACCTTGACCAACGCGGATCGCCCGTTACTCAGCTTAGATTGGGAAATACTGTTATTGATTCAAGATACTATACGGTAGAAGCCGAGGCTCTTACAATCAGCCGTGATTTTTTGAGCCGGCTTGTTGACGGGTATTATGAGTTTACGCTTATTACAACTAACGAGCTTTCAGGCGAAACTTTTAGTTCTAATTTTACAGTCAATGTGAGAGGCAATGTCTTTTACGAAACACGCACAGGCACACGCAGAGAGGGCGGTTGCGGTAACGCTACAGTCGCGGCTAGTCTAATCGCGGCTCTTGCGGTAACGATTGGCGGAATATTAGTATTAGCTAAGAAAAAAGGAGGACAGTAATATGAAAAAATCTAATATATTTAAGATGATTATGCTTGTCATTGCGGCGGTGTTTATTTTTGCCGCATGTGCTACAACGGTAGAATACACTTATGATGCCCCTATCGCTCCGTCCGAATTGCAACCTAACGGACAGCCGGCTGTTCCTCCGCGCGAGCCGCTAGACATTCCCGAAGACGGATTTGCTTCTGCTGTAAATGAAGTCGGTTTTGTGCGCGACCATGGTTTTATACTAAACTATAGACATTGGCGCCGCGCTCAACCTGATTTTGATTGGGAAGATGTTGCCGGCAATCATTGGGCTTGGGGCGAAGACGACCCTCCCGTATATGGTAGTGCTTCTATTGTTCCTACTTTACCTACTTTTGGGGTAGGTACGGGCGATATCGGTATTACTTTCTTTGACCCCGTGGCTAATGACGGTGACGGCAGAATGTTTGTAGTATTCGGCGACAGCTGGGATGGACATTTTAACAGTCATAGTTTAAGCGGTCGCACGATGATGAGTCAGGTTTTACTTTATACCGATAATCTTGATTTTACAAGAGGTATTGAGTGGAGCGGCGGCTGGACGGCGGCTAACGGCGGAACATTGGCTACAGCTCAAGAGTTTATCAATAATAGCTGGTATGTTGGTCACCTAATCGGTCCCGGTAATGCCGGTAATAATCCGCTGCTTTCACCTAACGGGCGTACTAATATTCCAACCGGCGCTATAGCGATACCGGGAGAGAGCAATTATTTTAGTGATTACTATATTTTCTTTATGGAAGTAAGCGGTGACTTTACGCTTGGCGGAGATTGGCCTGTAGCGGCTAACCGTGCTATTAGGTCTACCGACGGCGGTAATACTTGGCATGTTGTTCCGGGATTAGTTTGGACAAGACAGGACGCTCCTAATTTCGGGCAAGTATTCCCTATGTGGAGTAACTGCTATGAATGGATTTATATTTACGGTATACCGCAAGCAAGACTTGGCAGCGTACAGCTAGGCAGAGTAAGGCCGCAATATTTTGACAATTTTGAAAAGTATGAATATTTTGTCGGGATGATCGGCGCGACACCGCAGTGGCTGCCCGGCAGACAAGGACTCCTCCGTCTTAGAGGTGAATTAGCGGAAACCTATGTATTTGACGGTCCGGCAGGCGAGATGAATGTAATGTTTAATGACCACCTTCAAAGATATGTGGCGACCTATCAAGCGGGCGCCACCGGTATTGTAATGCGCACGGCTCCCAATCCGTGGGGACCGTGGAGCGCGGCGCAAACATTAGTAACGGGAGAAATGTTTCCTAGATTTTACGGCGCATTTACTAACAGGTATTTTTCTGCCAACAACGGTCAAACCTTTTGGTTTTTGATGTCGCAATGGCTGGTTGAGCCGGGTGGCGTTAATAATATTGCTAATGTTTATGATGTACGCTTTTTAGAGGTAGCGCTTAATTAGCATAACTGTATTTTAAGCAAACCGGGGACGGGTTTCTCCGTCCCTGTTTGCTATTTTTAACGAACAATGAGGAGAGTAGCAAAAAAAATGAAAACAATAAAATTATCACTTAAAACTCCGATTGCGGTTTTGATAACGTTGAGTATTGCCGCCGCGTTTTGGCTAGGATTCCCGTTGATGACGGGAGTGACCCTCGCATCTGCGGCATCCGGCTCCGCAGAGGTGCTTGGCGAAAATTTATTTACAATAGGAACTTTCGAGGACCTGCTTAATCAAAACAATGACGAAATAGTTTTGGGTGACCCAGCGACTTATTTTGACGGCGTTCATATAGGCACACTGCCGGTCGACAGCCCCGCACGGATTCGCTGGAATGAAGCGGAGCAAAACACATATTTGACATTATCCTTTGACGGGACTAGAAACTGGTCGATGTTTTTCGCGACATGGACTGGGTTTGGTCAAGTTCCGAGAGGTCACTACCGCGTAACAATGGACTTAAGATATCACGGTGTTACGGGTAATCATGGATTTAGATTCGCGCCCAACGGTCCGGTTGTGTATTTAGTTGGGGGTGGAGGTCCCGCCGCCGATGTTGAGCGCACACCATTAGAAAACGGCTGGGTAAGGACAACCTTTATTAGGTATCTTCCCGCAGGCGGTAGTATCAACAGCATTTCAAGTTGGATGGATACAATGGGGGGGAATGCAAACGTAGAATTTGATAACATTCAAGTACAGTCTGTAACATGGTTGGATAACGCGGTTTTTGCAAATGACGAAGCGTCCTTCTATTTAAATGACCCCGCAGATGTGATTTTTACCGTTGATATGCAGGACAGCACCGAGTTGGTTGATGTTAAGCATGACGGAACGGCATTAACCGATAATCAATTTGATTTTGATGAAGCGACAGGTCAGTTTACGCTTGACAGTGCGTTTTTAGCCGGTCTTGTTCAAGGAAGGCATACACTTGAGTTTGTAACGGATTTAGGAACGGTGGATTTTTTCATTACTGTCGGCAACCGTTTCTTTAATCAAGCGCCGCTTGTAATTACGGGAGTACCGGCAACTCTTGTTTTCGGGGTAACAAATGCTACTATCACACTTGGAACTACGGGCGGAAGCGGTGACGGCGCGGTGACCTTTTCGGTGACAGGATCCGCAACAGTAAGCGGTAATACTCTTGCCGTGACGGGAGCGGGGACTATTACCGTAACGGCTACAAAGGCGGCGCATGGTTTTTATCGGGCGGTGACCGCGACGGCGGCTATTACGGTAACGCAAGGCGCACAATCGGCGTTAGTTGTTACCGCTCCGGCGACATTTGAATTTAGCGCGGCAAACAACGTAATTACACTCGGTACTACAGGCGGAACAACCGACGGTGCTGTCATATTTGCCGTTGTGTCGGGTCCCGCTACTGTAAGCGGAAACACTCTTACCGTAACGGATGCGGGGATAGTCGTTGTAACGGCAACGATGGCGGGTAACGATAACTTTGAGGCGGTCACAAGCGCTCAGTTTAGTATCACCGTTACCGCGGCGGAAGCAATGGATGACAACGGCGGTTGCGGTAGCGCTTCTGTAGCGGCAATGCTGTCTATATTCGGGGTTCTCGCGATAGGTAGTGTAGCTTTTGTCAAAAAACGCTAGCGCGGAACAAGATAAGAGTGTAGATTAGAACTACAAAAAAAGTCCCGTTAAGGGACTTTTTTTCTTGCCTTTATAAGCGGAGTATGATATAATTGATTATTGATAGATTATTACTCCGAATACATCACTTTTGAAAATAAATTTTGCTTGTGTTTGGATTTGACAGGAATTGAATAATCTCCTCAAAAAACCGCATAGATTTCAAGGCAATTACTGTGATAAATAGGGCTTTTCAATTGAATAAACCAAAGCTGTGTGCATTGTAGGCATGAAATAGCAAAGCATAACAAAAGCCCCAAATGGCAAAGCTTTGATTAAATCCGTTTTTGGATTGGTTTTTGATTATTGCATTGAAGTCAAATTGCTACCGCAAAATCAAAATGAATAATCAAAGAACTTTTGCTAGGTTTTGTAAAATCATTGTGATATGTTTGTACTTGCGAAAAAGAAAATCAGCGATAAGCCAAGGTGCAATCGTGGCAAGGTTGCTAACAAAGAAGCTTTTAGCCGAACATTGGATAACCCACAAAGAATTCGAAAATATTGATGAGAAGAATAAAAAGAGCTTGAATGATAAGCAATGAAAAATGCGAAAAGGTAATAAATTGAATAGGTATTGAAGTAAAAATATGATATAATTATTTGAAATTACAAGGGGAAAATATGAAAGAGGGATATATTAAAGATTATATTTCAGGTGCTGAAGTAAAAGATACGCCTGAAGAGTCGGTGGTGCAGTTATTTGTTCAACAGCTAGTAGAAGACTACCACTATCCTAAAGCTAGCATTCAAACAAGACCTCAATATCGAGTTAAAATAAGGCCTTCTGATACGAAAAGGGAATTTCCTATAGATATAGCAGTTTTTTCTGATTCTCAAAAAACTGATGAAAATCTACATATCGTGGTTGAATGTAAGAAGAAGAATAGAAAAGATGGAAAAACACAGCTCCAAGATTATTTGAGATTTTGCAAAGCAAGAATTGGAGTTTGGTTTAATGGGGATGAAAAACTATATATAAAGAAGATAGAAAAAGACGGAAAGATTTTTTTTGAAGAGATACCAAACATTCCTAACTTCGGTCAACGGCTGGAGGATGTCGGTCTATTCAAAAGGCGTGATTTACAGATACCACACAATTTAAAGTTGGTATTTAAAACAATAAGAAATCATTTAGCTGGAAATTTGGTTGGGACAACGAGAGATGAGGAGCTTGCTAGAGAGTTAATCAATGTAATTTTTTGCAAAATATATGATGAGAAATTTACAAAACCAAACGACATTTTAGAATTTAGAGCAGGACTTGATGAGGATAAGAATGCGGTAAAACAAAGAATCGAAAAATTATTTGAAAAAGTCAAAGCAAAATATAATGCAGTTATTGATGTTGGTGAAAAGATAAATTTAGCAGCAGGACCATTATACTATGTTGTAGGCGAACTGCAAAAATATTGTCTTATTGAGTCTCATAGGGATGTAATAGCGGAGGCTTTTGAAACATTTATAGGATACGCATTGAAGGGTGCACAAGGACAATTTTTCACCCCTAGAAATGTTGTAAGACTTATGGTAAAGATTTTAAATCCTAATCATGAAAAATTAATTATTGATCCAGCTTGCGGGAGCGGAGGTTTTTTGGTCGAGAGTTTAAAATATATTTGGGATAGACTTGAGATCGAAGCCAAGGAATATGGGTGGAATGAAGGGGCGCTTAACGAGGAGAGAGTTGCAGTTGCGATTAACAACATTAGGGGAATTGAGAAGGACAATTTTTTAAGCAAAGTAACCAAAGCATACATGGCCATTATTGGTGATGGCAAAGGGGGGATTTTTTGCGAAGATAGTTTAGAAGTACCCAGCGAATGGAGCGCTAAAACGCAACAAGCTATTCAGTTAGGAACTTTTGATTTTGTATTGACCAATCCTCCATTCGGAAAGAATATGAAGGTTACGGGGGAAGAAAAGCTTTCACAATATACACTAGCCCACAAATGGAAAAAAAACGAAGGTGTATTTGAAAGGATAGAAACGTTAGAAACTGAAAAAGCGCCACAAATAATTTTCATCGAGAGGGCAATGCAACTCTTAAATGAAGGCGGAGCATTGGGCATTGTTCTTCCTGAAACATTTTTCCATGCCCCAAACTCCAAATATATATTGCAGTATATTTGTACTGGGAATAATGTTCAATGGATAGTTGACCTTCCACACAATACCTTTAGACCCCATAATAATGCCAAGTGTTTGGTGTTGATGGTTCAGAAAGGCGTTAAACAACAAGAGAATGTTAATATGGCGGTTGCTGAAGAAATGGGACATAACCACCAAGGAAAAGAAATATATAGATGGGATTATATAAATAACCGCGTTAACTCGGCTGAGCTTTGGGACGATATAGAATTAATAGAAAAAGAAATTGATTCGGGATTTAAAAAATACTGCTTCACTGTGCCGTTTAGTGCTTGTGCGAGCAGTGGAGTTTTTGTACCAAGATATTTTTGGAATTCAAAGCATGATGAAATAACACAGATTGTTAACAAGACTAGTTCGAAATTAGTATCGATTCAAAAACTAATGGACGAAAAAATTTTGACGGTATTCGATGGGCATGGGTCTCCTGAAGCAGAGAATAAGGGCATGGGGGATTACCCATATATTAGAGTTAAAGATATCGTAAATTGGGATTTATATAAAGACCCAACTGCAAAGGTCCCAGAAAATGTTTACAAAAAATTCTATGATGAAAAAAAGCAACTTAAACCGAGGGATATTATTTTTGTCAAAAGAGGCAGTTATCGAATTGGAAGCGTGGCGATGGCATCTCAATATGACTCCGAATGTATATTGACAAAAGAGTTATTGGTATTCAGATTGTTGAAAAATGAAAACACATACAACTTAAACCCATACTATTTATTGTATTTGTTGTCAAGCAAAATAGTTTCTATGCAAATTGCAAACAAGGTTTTAATTGAAACAACATTGCCGAACATTGGCGACCGTTGGAAGGAATTAGAATTGCCAATCAGCAATGACGCAAAAGAAATAGAAAAGATAACTAGCAAAGTTAAGAAAGTTATTGATAATAAGTGGGATGCTCTATCAGGTATTGATAGCCTGATTAAAGAAATTGGGGCAATTACAACATAAAAAGTTTAATAAATCAAAAAACCGCGTCATAATATTCGAAAATCAAACTTGATTTTGCGATGACGCGGTTTTTCGGGAAGTTAGTTTGGCGGAGGAGAGGAGATTCGAACTCCTGGAACGCTTGCGCGTTCACCTGATTTCGAGTCAGGCGCATTCGACCGGACTATGCTACTCCTCCGAGCGTTTATTTAGTATATAATAATCATCATACTAAGTCAATGAAAACTATAGGTCTTATAAAACATTCTACAAAAAAGAAAAGGATACAAAGAATATTTATGAATTTATTAAAAAAGATATTAGGAATATTATTAGTGATAGTTATGCTTATGCCTATAATTTTTATCGCGGGGTGCGGCGGGAGATCCCCCAAAAACGAAGGAGAGAACAGCGGCGAGTCCACCCCCACAGAGCAGTTTCTTCTTGCCGCGCCTACGGGACTTGTTCAAGACGGAAATGAATTGACGTGGATTGCTGTTGCAGACGCGGTAGGGTATGTTATTTATATAGGAGGAATCGCGGCGTTTGATGTTTATATAAATGTTTTTAACTTAGATGAGATGTCTCATATGATTGGCGAGCATAGTATACGTGTTCGTGCGTTAGGTGACGGAAAGACGGTTCTTGACTCTCCGCTTAGTAGCGCGATAACTGTAGTAATAACGGCAACAGCAATAATTCCGCGGCTTACCGCGCCTACGGGACTTATTCAGGACGGAAATGAATTGACATGGGGTGTTGTTGCAGGCGCGGTAAGATATGCTGTTTATGTAGGCGGAATCGCAATGTTTGATGTTGATACGAATGTCTTTAAATTAGACAAAATGTCTCATATAATTGGCGAGCATAGTATACGTATCCGCGCGTTAGGAGACGGTAATACTTTTCTTAATTCTGTACTTAGCGGCGCGATAGCGGTAACAATAGAAGCTCTTGAGTTGATGTTGTCCCATTCTCCGGGGTTTTATTGCGAGCCTTTTGACCTTAGCGTAACAATACCGGCTTTTCCTGACGCGCGTATTTATTGGACGATTGACGGTCGCGAGCCTGCTCCCGGAGCGTCTCGTGTTGTAAGACGCGATAGGCTTCATTATGAGTATAGGCATATTACTGTAAGCGGGGTTGTTCCCGATTCGGGAATTATGCCCGTTTTGGATCATACAAGCCAGTGGAGACTTACGCTTATGGCGGCGTATTCCGATGTTTGGTATAGAAGATTTGGAGTTCGTCCGGCAACAAATGCCGATGTGCTAAGGGGGACGGCATTCCGTTTCCGCGCTTTTATCGGCGACCGCCCCGTATCCGATATTGTGACCGTCACATATATTGTAACACCCGACGCAGCAAAAAGGTTTAATAATACTCCTATTATATCCATAACAGCCGACTATGACGATTTTGTATATATTTATAGCAATAATTTTCAAAACAATAGTGATTTTCAGTTTGACCCCGTAACGCGCAGGCGGATATTTAATTTTGAGTATTTTGAATTTAACGGCGAAAGGTATGACCGAAAGTTTAGCGTACCCGGTTACACTCAAATCGGAGGAAATTGGACGCGTAGCTTTGCTCAAAGGACGCTCAATGTCAATTTGAGACGCGCTCCGCTAAACGAAACGATTACTCATCCGGTATTTGAAGGGCTATATGATTTAAGGAGATTTAGACTTTGGAACGGCGGTAATAGCTTTATGTGGGATCATATGCGAGACCCATTTGTACAAAAGGCGTCGGCGGGTCTTACCGTGCCTTATGCCGACTCTCAAGTGGCTGTTAAATTTGTCAACGGGGAGTATTGGGGCTTTACGACCATACGTGAGCATACAAGCAACACACATTTTGTCGAGACGCGTATGGGAGTTGCAAACGGTAATGTTGCTATAATGGATAGGAGCTGGAGGCATCGTGACGGAGGCGGTCCGCCTATATTTGAGGACGAGGTTGGGGAAGGCGGTAATAGGACGCAGACTCTTTATAATGAACTTATCAACTTTATAAGAACAAATCCCTTTCCCGCACTTAATACCGACGCTATGCGCGAGCGGATTTTTAATGAGTTCTTTTGTCAGGATAATCTAATGGATTATTTAATAGCCAATACCTTTTTCCACAATACAGATTGGCCGCAAAACAATGTACGCTTTTTCCGCGCCATTAATCCGGTACAAGGCAGCAATAATCCCAATAATGACGGAAGGTGGAGGTTTATATTCCACGATATGGATCATGCGATACCCTATTGGGACAGAAATCATATTTATAGAACAACGTTTAGCAGACTATACAATCCGCAGTGGTATGCTCCTGAATTTAATCAAATCTTCCGGGGTCTTTTTAATAATAGAATTTTTGTCGAAGAATTTAGAGCCAGAGCGTTATATGTCCTTGATAATCATTATCAATCCGCAACATTGCAAGCACTTTATACAGAATATGTCGATAGATACCGTCCGTTGCTTGAAGATATGTATACAAGATTTTTGATTAATGCTAATGCAGGCACGGGCTTTCCTCATACAGTACAAGGTAATATTGGGCATTTTGAATGGCATGTAGCTAATACGAGAAACTTTCTTAACGTAAGACACGGACATTATATTAACGCTCTTAACCACATAGTCAATAGAGTGCCGGCATAGTGTCAAAGCCGATTGAGTACAAAAATAAAATTTAAAAGGATTATATATTTATGCCAACAACAAAAAACAGCAAAACAAAAAAGAACGAGCCAAAAGGTCAAAATGTTGAGCTTTTTGAGGGTGACAGAGTAATTTCTCTTACCGGCGACGATGGTCAAACTGTGGAATTTTTTGAAATCGCTTGCGTCGATTATGAGGGCGAGTTTTATTCGCTTTTGCAACCCGTTAAGCCAATGGAAGGAATCGCGGATGATGAGGTTGTGATTTTTAAGTTGCAAGAGGATGAGGAAAACGAAGATACAGACCTATTTTTACCCGTGGGCGATGAGGACATACTTGAAAAGGTTTTTGAGGAATATATGCGGAAAATCGCCGACGAAGAAAGCGAACAATAGTGCAAAGCAAACGATATTAAATTCAAACAATATAAAAAATCACAATATGTTAATTTATTGTGCCAAATCGGTTGCTTTTATTTATAGTATATGCTATAATACACAATGGTCGAAAGTCTGTCGATCAAATACGCACCTATTTAACAATCATGCAGGAACCTGCGGTGAGTAAAAATTTTAATGCTCGCCGTCCGCTTGAGGGAATAGGGAGGAAAAAAGGAGAAAAATCATGTCAGAGCAGACACAAAATGTTGTTTCTATGAAGCAACTGCTTGAAGCAGGTGTTCATTTCGGACACCCCACCCGTAAGTGGAATCCAAAAATGAAGAGGTATATCTACACCGCGCGTAACGATATTTATATTATTAACCTCGAAAAAACAGTCGGTTTAATTGACGACGCTTACAAATTTATCAAGCAAATTGCCCAAGGCGGTAAGTCGATACTTTTTGTAGGGACAAAAAAACAAGCTCAAGAGTCTATTCAAGAGGAAGCCGAACGTTGCGGAATGTTTTTTATCAACTCACGTTGGTTGGGCGGTACTCTTACAAATTTTGTTACTATACGCTCACGTGTGGACAGACTCAACCGTCTTAACCAAATGGAAAAGATGAATGAGTTTGAGGTTTTGCCTAAAAAAGAGGTAATTAAA
>Ga0123355_10004042_pt1 | contig 21260 bp, 16 predicted proteins | sample TergutEmb28metaG_3_FD_89872 | JGI IMG/M metagenome (GOLD analysis project Ga0123355, IMG submission 89872) | Embiratermes neotenicus P1 segment gut microbial communities from Petit-Saut dam, French Guiana - Emb289 P1 | ecosystem: Host-associated > Arthropoda: Insects > Digestive system > Gut ...
AGGATGGATGTATTAACATCCGAAACATGTTGAGCATTAAATAAAGAAATAATAAAACAAGTGACATCAAGTTGGTCTCTCTTTACTCAACTATCAAGATGATGCACGGTCCAATAAACATAAAATTATGTATTGCTTAGCTCAATATTAATGGATTATTTTATTATTTACTTTTACTATTTATAAGCATACTTTCATTATTACAAAATTTTGTATTTTCACAGCAGTCAATACTTAGGTTTTCTAGCATATCATGGTATGTAGGTTTCTTAAAAATGCTGGTACCAGTATAACAAACTACATGACATCACGTTACAAACCACTACAATCTCAATTTTTAATTTTTTTTAATATATGAATGCATTTTTGGTAAGTCACAGCTAGACATTTGTACAAGCAAGACATGAAATTACAGTTCTGTTTGAGGTACTGCTCACATTCATACCAGAGACACTCCAGGAATTAAAAAGTTTCAAGTTATGCAATCTGAGAGTTGTGCAGTTTTTAACAATTTTTTTAAAAAACAAAATAATATTTTTGGAAATCATGTCATACTTTTCACTGAGGGAATGAAAATGCAGTGGGAGAAAGGTGGCAACAATTTACTGCTGGGTGATGGCACAGGTGGCAGCTGGCCATGCTGGAACCAATCAGGTTGCAGTGCACGACTGTGGATTTCAACTGGACACCCTTGTACATATAGATACTCAAATCCAACTTGTGCAAAATTCAACTTGTGTCATACTGTCCCAGATATAAATGTTGCATAAGTCAGGGAGTGTTGGTACAGACTTTATTAAATTCCAGGGAGTATTTGATGAAGCATTCAGCTGTAACTACTATAAACACCACTCTTCCTCCTTATGGATAGTTGTCTGAGAGATGAATTTGTTTTCTTACATACAAACAGTTTATAATAAAGTTCTGTTGTTGTTGCAGAGGTAACTATCATTCCTACATATGACACAGATACCCTAGGCTACTGGGTTGCAGAGAATGAAGACACGCTCGCCAAGTACAAGATTGACTTGTCGCCATCGGCTAGCCGTTGCACCATAAACTTGCAGGACCACGAGACCAGCTGCTCTGCTTACAGACTCGAGTTTTGAACACACTGTCATTTTCCACCATCTTTACCCTAACATGGGAAAAATCTGAAATGACAGCAGTATTTCAAAGATATAAATATGATGCATTTAGGTTGAGTCTTTTAGTGGTACACATAGTGGATCAAACAGGGCCTAACATGTGATTCAAGGTTAATAAGAAGTTAAGTACATACTCTGCATGCTCCGATATGTGCAGCAAATATTGCCAGCTCTGTTACTTGGTCATTAACGTTCAATACCTATATATAATATGATTAGGGGTAGTGCTGTCACAGTACATGCAGGCCAACAAGTTCATTCCTTTAAACTCAGTCATGGCTACTTCACCTATACAGACACACCCATCCTTACAAAATATCAAGTTACTTAATGTGCAGATTAAAGCATCTTTCCAAAAATAATACTATTAATAAGTTACTAAAATAAAATTGTTGAGACCCACAACAAATTTTTAATTATGGGAACAAAAGCAGTGAGGTGACAGTGACAGAGAAGTACAGGCACCCACTGGCTTATATAAGCCCTAAATTAGGTAAACTCAACCTTGCATATATTCCTCCATAAACTTATTTACATTATAATCATTGATTTACTTATGTGTCCACAGTTTTTGAGGGTGTTAACAAAATAATTCTTTGCGAAGTGTCTTAATAGAAAGGTACAGGATTAACAGTATATATGAACAGGCGCTATATAAATAAAGAAAATAATACATCTGGTCACTAATGAGTCAAATTCAGACACATGTAATATCCATGTTGTGTAAATGATTGTGGACCAGAACCCTCAGGTGTAATGGATGGAACAAACAGTATGTATAAAATAGGTTTTATTTTCTGTGGTGTTTTCATCTTGTGCCTCCAAATACATTTCTGTTGAATTTTCTAGCCCCTGCCCAGTTGGGTAATGGTGTACAACCATTTATCAGGTGGGAAAACCCATAAGGTGGACTTCTTTTATCTGAAACATATACTGTCTCTGTCTTATGACTCTAGAAATCTAAAAACATCCTTGATTTGAGGATCAATTAATTGTAAAGGTCACTGGTTACATTATAATTATTTCACATCTTCATTGTGATAAAGTTTTGCTGTTGAATTCTCATGAAGAAAGTAGTTACAAGAGTGTATACAGTGTAATTCTGCAACCAAGCTCAAAAGCCAAGAGTTACAACCTCTACTAACAGCCTACACTTCTTCAACCACTGCGCCTCAACTGTTTTACATTCACTCTGACATAATCAATATGAAACACAATGATTATACATCTCTGATCCTTCAAGCATAATATGACAAAAAGTTGGAATGCATGTACATACATCAGTAACAAATCTAACATTTCTCCCACACATTTTAGAGTGTACTTTGGCTTACCACATAAGATGTTCCTCTCGCAAATGGACTATTTTATGAAGATGCCTATTTCTGTTTGTAGTAATGCATGATGACAAAAAAGTGCTTTGAAATTATAAAATTATGGAAATTTTTCTATCATTTTAGACCCTGTCTGTTAAGCACATTCAGATACACATGAGAGCAAGGAAATAATAACTTGAAACTTAAATAAGATTAAAGATTATGTTTTAAATAATACATAAACCAAAAAAAATACAAGGTTTAGTTCCAGGTCAGATACTGTACTGATAAATGTCTGCCACTTGTGACAGCTTGAAATTCTGTTATAATTGCAGTAACAATGTCTTTGTTGTTAAAATGTTAAAGGAGGTCTTCTTTCAGAACTCCATTTCAACTAAGTAAAGAAAATACATGCCATACATTTTACTTAAAAATTGGCATTTGATATATTCAGTTTTTAATGAATGTATCAAAGCTAATCTTATAAATCATGTTACACTGAAAGGGAATTTTATTATACTTGTTGTTCATTCAGAACGCTCTTAATTCACTGCATCTTAATCAAATGTGTAAATCCAGCCATAGCTGTTATTAGTTTTTATTCATAATTTTGTTTTAGCTTATTAAAACCAAAATAAAGTTTTAGTGTTGTATATACAGCCCAGAATTCCACTGCTTATATGTTTCAAAAAACTGTTAATGAATTCAGTTACATTGTCTTGTATTTTTCATAAATGTATGGGCCAAGAGTTTCATCCTTTGATAAACACAGGTTAAGGGTATTTTCGTCCACATCTCAGATGACATTACTACGATATTTTGGATATGTGCTTGCGACGAAATCAAGTAGTGTTGATTCCTATGCCAATTCTTACAACTCTGGAATTGGTTCCATGTGAACTCTGGCATTACGTACAAATGACTTGTGAAATACATGGAACTGAGGAGCTATTGGTGGCAGGATAACTGTGTATTAATGGTCACTGTGAAAAAATATAACACCCGTAAACACCGGACCTAAGATTGAGATGCAACATTGCAGTGGAAAGTGGGCTTGTGTTCATGGAACAGATTGTGGCACATTTAAGTATTGTGGCACAAATGAATGATAAGCACTTTACAGCTTTGTTCCTTGCTGTGGTAAAAGGATGGGTGAATACTGGTAGTAAAGTAACACTGGCAGTAAATTAAAATACTTTTGCCCCTTCACCTCCAGGTGATGAACTGATATACAGGGTTTACATTATTTTGCCATTCTCAACCTAAGTCCTTGCTGAAAGGCAACAAAGTTTCAAGTCTGCACAGATTTTTATTTTACAACATCCTTCATTGCTAGTGGGGACCGTGGTAGCGCAGTGGTTAAGGTGCTGCGCTACAAATCGGAAGGTCTCTGGTTCGATTCCAAATGGTGTAATGGAATTTCTCATTGACATAATCCTTCTGATCGCACTATGGCCCTGGGGTCGACTCAGCCACTAACAGAAATGAGTACCAGGAGCATTTTCTAGGGGTAAAGGCGGCCGGTGCGTAAGGCTGACAACCTTACCACCATCCTGTGCCGTTGTCACGAAATGTGGGAACCTTAACTTCCTGGAACCATCTGGGCCACTCCAGGCCTGTAACGGGACTGCTTTAACTTTTACCTTGGTTGCTAGCAGATATTCCAGAATTTCGGTGTACCTGATGGGAACTAAATAGTATGGCACTATGTCAGACTGGTACAGTGTTTAAGGGTACATTTACAGAACCACACTGATGGATGATGGCCTGGTGGGGTGGGATATAGCTACAGTATGGCACTAAATCCAGTTACATGTTCATCATCATAAAATTGATACTGACTGTAGACAGATGGTTGAAGAGGGAAATGGTAGGCCATATAAAACAAAGAAATGATAATACAAAGATGGATTCATGTGTTTATTCATACATTTTATTGGTAAATTACAAGTACTTGCTACTTCACACAGGTATGAAGTTCCTAACACCAAGATTTTATTCAAGGAATTGTATAAATCTGTACACAGAACAGCTACTGTATTGTTTGCAGTTGCCTGTCACACCCTGTAGGTGTGCATAGCAACATGAGGTCGACTGAAAACAGCGAGCATATGATCTCGTCATAGACTTTCATCGTCACATGTGAACTAACTTCAGTGTTCAGAATCAATGGAATTTACACTCAATTCCAGGTAAAAGTCACGCATGTCTGCTAGTTGTCAACTACGCGTGGTATGAATATTAGAAATTAAAAAATAAGTGCAGTATTTTTTGTGGATGACTAAGAGTATGTACGCTCATCCTAAAACTCCCTTTTATGGTGTCACGTACTTAAAAAGAATTTAGTCTGGGACTCCACACAAATAATAATGTCTTATATTCTGTTTGAATCACGCAACTACCCCTCTGTCTTAGCGTTAGATTTACATGTGTACCTTTCCACTGTTACTGCAAGCAATTGTAGTGAACCATGCTATGATAAATTTAAGATAAAGCTTTTTAGTGTCATCCATTTTGAAAGAAGGAACCATCAACTATATGTTATTAATGTGATAAACCCTCATTACATCTAAGTTTGTATTAAGAAGGTGCAAATTGCCAGCTGGAATAGCATTGGTTTATACAAAGATGAAACGTTGTTTAGAAACTGTTGTTAAGTGTTGCCTCAGATAGATTTTTATAATGAATTTGACTGGATAAGGAACTCTAAAATGATATATCTAAAAATGAATATGTATGTAATTATTATGTTCTTTTAGAAGTGCTCAAAAATTGCATAATCCAAACCATCCAAAAATGAATGTTAACCATAACACTTTGGCAAACAGTTAATACAAAACCAATAACCATTAAAATTACATATTATTCCAACACATTAAAATTATATAGCCCATAGTGAACATGAAATGTAGGCTACCTGCAGGATGGTGAATATGTATGAGAAGGTTAAAAAATCATAGTATCCTTTTGTATTTAGTGTGTGATGTGGTGTGGTGTGGTGTGGTGCAGCACAGTGTAGACAAGTGAGCTATGATGTTGAAAGTATGGGACCCTCTCCTTTCAATGTTAGTGTGTTCATTAACACCTTTTTCCTTTATGTAGCCATTAATACTGTGTTACATATATTGTACACTTAAATTAGTAATCAACAGAATACTATTTTAATAAGGCCTAATTTATACTTTATTGAAATTATTTAATATATATATTTTTTTTAATGGTTTCAGTGATATAACAATTGCTTATTACCCACAATTTAGTATTCATATGTTAGTGATGGTGTGGCTGGCAGGTTGCATGCGCAGGGTCTGAAGAACTGTACATTAACTATCAATATATATTATATTATTGTAAGATGTTATTTAATATGTACTATCATGGTATAACTGTCAACTGGATCAGGAAGGACCGAGCTTCTTATAAGTCACTGTAATATTCTAAGCTGAGTTGAGATTGAAATGGTGCTAAGAATACCCAATAATGCCTTGTTAAACAATTAATAGATATGAAGGTAGGAGCTGTGACTGTATGGTGAGAAACCAACAGCTACAGACAGTGTCATCATTTTTGATGTGTTGGCAGGAGATGGAGTAGTGCAAAGTGCTGAATTTGCTGTGCTGTTCTAATAACGATGGAAATTTTTAAAAGTGATTTTCATGACTGTTATTGGTAACAGGCCTTGTAGTGTGTAAATCAGGCTTCCTGTTTAATTCCTTGTTTATTAATTTATTTGGTTATTTATTTCCCGTTCTCGGTAAAAAAAAAAATGTGAACTTATTGTTGCACCTCGCTTGTAATTTCAGTGTTTTTTTGGGAAACCATTAAAAGATTTAAATACTATTATGTAATTTTAAAATGTCATATAGTAAGTTTTAAAAACATGCATTTGCTTAAAGTTGGAGCTTCTAGTCAAAAAGTTTGCTCTATGCTTGTTCTGATATAACTGCAATGTATGTATGGGTCATGTATGAGGAACAAAGTAAAAGTGGAATAAAACAAAAAAAATTTTGAAAAAAAAAAAAAAGCAATCTAACCTTTTTTTCTAAACAAGATAATAATTACTCAGTTCCAACTTTCTCATGCCCCTCTTCCTTTGCATTTCTCTCAACATAAATCATGATCTTATGTTTATTGGACCATGCATCATTGTGATAGTTGAAGAATAAAAGACCAACTTGATGTCACTTGGTATTTTATTTCACTTCTTATGTGCTCAACATGTTTCGGACATTAATATATCCATCATCAGGATCTTGCAACTATTCTGTTGAATTGCCACATTGGTTGTATTGTTCTTGGTTCGATGTGTGTTGGAGTTTCGGTGTGGTTGGGTTGGAGTGGTATCCGTGGTAATTCAACAGAACAGTCGCAACCTCCTGATGATGGATATATTAATGTCCGAAACATGTTAGCACATAAAAAGTGAAATAAAATAGCAAGTGACATCAAGTTGGTCTTTTATTCTTCAACCATAAATCATGATGTCGATTCATGAAAATTTAGTCAAAAAGTGTATTAATGGATGGATGACCCAAGATAAACTCAGACTGTAAAACTACCAAAACTTCGCTCAATTTGAACTACCAGTCCGCACAAAATGAAGTAGCCGTTCTATGATTCGTTCCGGCTGCAACACAGGCGGGCATATGATACGCCACATTGCTGACGCCTGTTGTTATCAGCAGGAAATACCTGACTCTCAATCACGAGGCTGGTACCGTAGATTCGGAATAGATGTCAGTTTCCTGATGCCCCTCCATGGCCCCTACCAGTTTCTGAGCGGTGTCGCATGGTGTGATGTAGGTTTCTATGAAGTTGCTGAACAAAACCCTGTACTGTAGCTTCTATTAACACGAGTCAATAAAGTATATTATCAAAGGGATTATTCCAGAAATTTGTAAAGCATGATTATTTATTGCATTTAATTATTTCCTGCGCTATTTCTATTAACAAATTCGTGATTACCAGCTAATCATCCCTGGCTCCTATCACGGATTAGAGCTCCACTGTTCTGCAGCCAAAGCCAATGTTAAGGAATGGAAATCCCTGTCATCTATAATCTGTGCTCGTATTCAGCTACCGGACGAATCTTGAACTACAACATAATGCAAAATACTGTGACTTAATGGAAATTATGCTTGTATTGAATTAATTGCAGCTTAAACATACTCAAATATGACTTTTTACTACAAGCACATATTATTTTGAGATAATAACACTCATAGTTCCGAAATTGGAATCTACCAATCAGCGCAAAGGTGGCAACGTCGTGTCGCAAATGAGAAGCCATTTTGATTCTCTTTCATTCCGGTAGAAGAAAGAAACATGGCTGCAAATAATTACTTTGGATTTACTCATAGTAGCACGCAATATGGGTATGTATAATCATATGTGAATGTTAAAATATCGTTTACAGTTTAGGAGTACAGTGCCGTGAAATTTTCAGTTTCTAGTTGTATCGTACTTCAAAGGAAATAACGAAGTTCTGCGGCGTGTTTGCATGACGGTGACTTGGAAGTGCAAACCGGCTGTACGGCATCTTGATCTTTTGTGTACTTATTGTGTCTTTCTTTTACTGTTGTAGATATGAATAGTAACATATTTGTGTATAGTTTACACTTCTTTTAAGCGCCTTTAGGTGTATCACATTTCCTACGATAGTGCTGATCATAAGCCAGCCGGCACGAATTGGCTGAGGTGACGCCATGATGCACTTTGGTCGGATCGTATAAAGGTCGGTACTGTTTAAGCGGGTGCTGTAACATACCTGCACTAACTGCGTGGGACATATATAGTCACCTTTTCAGTTGGTTTTATTTCAAGGCAATTTGCATTATTACCGATTATACGGGGGTCCTAAAATTGACGCTGCGAGCCGGCTTATCTGAGATCAGCGATTAAGCAGCGTCATACTAAGTACACAATTGTATCAGATGATACCCCTCCGTGAGGGCGCTTCAGCCACATTACGGGTGATTGAGCGTATGTGGGTGACGTGATGGTTACATTTCGTAAACAGCTCTGTCCTCTGTCTCCTTGGTACCTTTATATATTTCCCACAGAGACCACTTGTTTTAGAATTGCGTGCATTGGGGAAGTTAACCAAGATCCAGTTATTGTTAGGTTAGAATAAGAGTAAGGCGTTCTAGTCCGTGCTGTTATGGCTACAGAGCCGCGTTTGTAGATATACAACTGGAACAAATGTATAATAATCAAATGCAGAACAATACAGGCACAAAGTTTTGTTGGTAGATATCGATTTTGGACCAATGTGTTATGGTGCAGTTGGTTACTCATTGTCATACCATGATGTTTTGTGGTCATTTGTGAACAAGGAAAGCAGTATTTAAGGGTGAATGTGCTGGTGAAAGGCATGCACCTGAATGTGTGCCCAGCTGTTAGTGCTTCTCCTTTGGAGACCATTTTAGGTGACTTTGCACATAGATTGTCACTGGTTCCACTTTACACCAAAACAAAGCTTAACATTTTACATAATAGGGAATTGTGGCACGATCATGTGTAAAGGTTGTACCTGACTGATGAACATGTTACTGCACAAGTATTTTCTTGTGCAAATGCACTGAAGTTTTTGTGTGTCAGTGTTTGCTGCCGAGAAGGTTGTTGATTTGCTCTGGTTGCCTGCTAGGTGTTGTGTTGTGCCACCTGGCATGTCTTGACTTTTGTTATGAATTATGGCAAAGAAATTCCACTCTAGCAGTTCAAAATTTGTTCTTTGTATTGAATAGGCAAAGGGAGTTGGGATGGTGAGGTCATTTTAGTGACTAGAAGGTAGAGGGGATTGTTCTTAGGTTCCTGGCAGCGTTACGAGATTTTTCTGTTCACCAGAATATGCAGATCAGCTTTAGGGTGAACAAGGCCTTCTCTTCAGTGGAAGCAGGAGTAAAATAGCTGGTGCATGAAGTTGACCACTCACCTCCATTTGGTGCTGAGGTTATTCAGAGGAGCTCTTTGTTCTCCCTTTATATACCTTCATGGCATGTAAAACTGTACATTTTCGTCTTTACTGCATAGGCAAAATCATAGGTGTAGGAAAATTTTCTGCAAAATATATTGATGCAGTGCATTCCTGTTCAGTTAAAAGTTCTTTGCACTGGGTTGAAATATACGTCTGGTGTTGAGCTATGAGACTGAAGATGAGTGGCATTACAGATCTCTGCTGTATCAACACATTCTTCACTTAGGATGAGTTTAATAATGTTGAACTGTTTGTAACGAACCATTGATTGGGAATTTGTGTACAAATTCAGAATTATACATTGTGAAGAGTAACGTTCATGGTTCTTGAGACCTAGGGCAGCTTCCATTCCATCCACATTTATTTTGCTTTCTTTTGAGCATACAATTTTTCAAGAAGGTTCTTTGTGCTGAAATCAGATGCAGAATGTTCATGTTGCACTTTGAAGTCAAATTAATCACATGCACACTTGGATTAATAAGGTTGCTTTAGATGAAGATTTAGAAATTTGAAGAACCCAATTTCAGGAATGCTTTGCTTCTTCTGAAATGGCACATACATTTTGTATATGTATTTTTGTTTATATCGTTGTAATTTCAGCAAAGGAACATTCTCCCAAATTATGGCAGATGTCTTGTGAAACTCAGTGTGATGCTGAAAGTGCCGAACATCATATAAATATCAGCTCTTGTGCTGCCCCAGTTGCAATGCCAGTCTTCCACAGATCGTTGCTTCCAGCATGAGAGAATTAACTACCATCTGTCTTGTGTGGGGTAGTAAGGGTCACAGCATTTGCCTCCACACATATTAATATGTGTATTTTCTGGTGATGAAAACATGTTTTCAGATGATTCGGTTTCTGTAATCACAGAGCCAGGACATACGTAACTTTGAACAATGGTTGTGAACACCTAGAAGGCCAGTAGAAGTAACTAGTTGTTTTGTGTAGTGAACCCAGCCCCACATGCTTCTTCACATTAAAAATATGTAGTTATTAGTAGCAAATTTGTCCAAAAATTAGTGCTGCTATTATACCAGTGTAATTTCAGATTGTATTTCAGACAGTATTGAGGAATGCTATGAAATAACATGCATGTATGTTGGTATTTTCCATTGTCATTAGGCCATTGAACAATGCTGTGAATTTCAGGAGGTATTGCATGGGTGCTTTTGTATGTTCATAAATTGCACTGGGCTCATCTGGCTCAATTGTGGACCAGTGGTGGGCTGCCATGAATGTGGAAACAAACCTTTTAATTATGTGATTTGTAGGCTGAAGAACAATTGTAATGATTTCTAAAGGTGAACTGTGTGTCGTGAAGTTCCTTGTATCAGTGCCATTAAGTCATAACACATAGGTCATGTGTACATTGGTTATTTTCTGATGCCTTGTCCAGGCAATGATATTTGCTTATGTGGAATAGTAACATACCATGATAACCCCAAAAATTTTTGTAACCTTTAGCGTACAACCTTTTAAAAGCCACATTTTTGCAGCAGCCAGAGCACTGTTTAATTCAAGTTCCCACTGCAGAACATTTTCCCTTCATACGCACAGGACGTATGTTTAGTAGGACTGGGTTGTTCTATTTTCCGTTTAAAGGTTAAGAATGCAATGTAGGATTGTCCCATTTGCCCCTTAAAGGTTACAAATGCATTTTGAGCACACAGATTTTTCTCCGTCAGTAGATCGATACATGTAGCCTCAATATGGAGCCATTGGACATGTGTGATCTTTGGGGTCTGCAGCTTATTTCTTTGTTTGAAATACTTTAAACTGTTGTTAATGCTAAAAATGGCTGAGCTGGGAGGTAGGCCAGGAGCACAGTTCCTGGAAGTGAAAGTGTTATGTGAATTTCAGTACTGCTGGGGCTGCTGCCTACCAGACCGGCCAGACAGGGTACGCTGTGACCCCAACTGCGGCCACTGCTGCTACGTACACTGCTCAGAGAGCTGGTACTGGGTATGAAACTGCATACCAGACTGCAGCCACTCACACCACAGCTGGTACATATGCAGGTAAGGTACCCTTTTTTTTATGTGAATGGCATGTGGTAGAAAGAGCTTTAGTTACACTTCTTGTACATTTCATTTCTTCTGTTCCTTTGTTTGCTGTACTTTGTTAGCATGTAAAAATAACCTTTGTAAGTTAGAAATTTCAGTTGTGATCTTCCTGTTTAAAAATGAAGCATTTTACAGTTTCTTGTATTCAAGTAGGTTAGACGTAGATTGTAGCATTGTGTTTCTGTACGTGTAAAAGTAGAAAACCCAACTTGAAGTCATGCTTTGAAATATATTGGAATTATGTTAATAGTCTAATGAAGGCAACAATTGTACAAACATGACTATAGGATCAGTACGCCAATTTCATCTTCCATAACTCTTAAGAAGGAAATGCTACATTTCTGACATCTCCAGAACTCCATGGACCAGAGTCGTGCCTGAGAAGCTAACAGGTCCATAGATAGTCAGATTTCCCGTATTTACATGTGTGAGAATCTTAACACAGTTTTGTAGAGGAATTCTATGTAATTAAAATGTGATATGTTACTTAGGGGGTTGTGTTAGTAGTATAGTTGGTCATTTAAGTCTACTATCTTTAAAGTTGGCCTCGAGGATTAATTTATTAATAATTCATGTTCATAATGCTCATGAATCTATATTTGTAATGTGTATATATATTTACGTATATACAGTTTTTATTGATACCAATATTTAAGGTAATCGGAAACTACAAAAATATATCTTCTTTACGTGTACTATTAATCGGGCAGGAGACAGAGGATGGTAATTTGCATCAGTTTTAATGAGCACCTCTGCTTTGGTAAGCGATGGCAACATAAATTTCGCCTGCCTATCTACAGAAGTATAGTTTTTTACCCCATCATTGCTGTTTGCTATTATAGTAATGGCACAAACTTAAAATTTGTATAGAATTTTCACGTGCTTGATGTTGTGATTCAGTGTTTGATGCAACTTACTGATTTTAACACATGGATGACTTGCTTGAACTATGAAATCTCCGTGTACGTTATTTAAAATTTCAGTAGCAGAAGTGGCACGGTGACATTTTTGTAGCATGGCAAGTAGGTTAATTTAATGGCTGTTTGATGGAGGCACATAAAATGTGTAATGCCATAGTTCAGAGTGATGACTGAATGTGTTTATCATGTTACAACTGGTGAGGAAAGTTATATGCTTTTGTAATAATTACTGTTGCAAGAGTCCCCCTCCCCAGTCACTTGTTGACAATGAAAATGGTATTTGTATTACATGTAAACTGAATTAACTTTTAGCAACTATGCATCCTATATATAGGGCATTTTATATTTATATATTGAGCCAGCACATGTACTGAATTTTTTGAGACATGCTACACAATCTGTGCTTTTTTTTTCCCCCCTCCACAAAATGCCATGTATTTCATAATGTTATCATTTTTGGCTCATAAAATGCATATTATTTAAAGGTATGCTGAAATTTACATGTCCATATTCATTGCCAAAAATTAAGTTGTCCTGGTGCTGAAGTACCTTTGGGAGATGCCCATGTCACTAGGTGGAAGAATGGTTTGCCTCACATTTTAGCTTCCTTTACCATTGAATATGTTTCTGGATGATATCCCTTTTGAATGTGAGGGTGAAGACCATTTACCTTGTGAATGCAGATCGCATCCATTTTTCGGTGGGTGGAGTAGCGCAGTTGATATAGCGCCTTGCTGTGGGCTGGATGGTCTGGGGATCAGATCCCATTGGCAAGATTTTGTGCATATTTCCAGGCCATTATTGAGGCCCATCCAGCCTCCTGTACAGTGGGTACCAGGTTTCTTTCCTGGGGTAAAGGGGCCATGGTGTGTCATTGACCACCTACCCCATCTGGCACAAGTGTTAAAGAAAAAGTGGACCTATACCTGTGCATTCTCTCTGGGCCTTCATGGCCTGTTAGAGGATGAACTTAACCTTTTTATCTCAGTTTTTAATTTTAGTCTATGTCTGTTGCTTCATCTGCCCCTTTTTATGTGGGTTGTGGATGTCGGAAATTCTGACACCTGCCCTCGGTATAATATCATTATAAAATGTAAGTCCTTAGTTACAGTGGGAATTATATATACTTTACATTTAAGGTTACTGTGTAAAGCATTGTGACCCATAATCTGGTGATGTGTACCAACATATCAGAACCCCTATCATAGGGCTGCTCATGCCGATGCAGACAGAAGATTCCTCTGAAAGATGTGTCCACAGTACTTGTACTAGAACTCTGATTGTGATCTTGCTCATGATACTTGAGATGATTATTACAGCTGTGCAGATACTGCTTATTCAAAGGCTTGATAAATCCTCATCGGCAAGGTTGTTTGTGTTGGCTGAGATCATTGAACAGTGATTTATGGTAGGGGTATAGGAGTGCTGGAGACTGGAGACGATCATGTCTTCCCATTTGTGATTTTCTCTTACGAATTCTTTTTCACACTTCCTGAGACCAGCAGAGATTGCATTCTACATTTCATCTGTGCTACCTCAGCATTAACTTTCTGTGCTATTTCCACTCACACATTATTTTTTTGGGCCTCTTTGTATTTATGGGTAGTATCCCATGGAACATGGCGCTCTTTTGTATTCGTTATGGAAGTAAATACTGTTACTTCAGTTCATGCAGAACATATAAGGTCTCTTTGTGCATCATTTAAATACATAAAAAGACAGTTTTGTGGACATAATGTTTACTGTACATTATTTTTGTCATTTTTCTTTTGTAACATCTAATTCTCTCCTCTTCAGAGGGCATTTTAGATTGCCACTAGTTAGAAAACAGTATTCTACTGTGTTATGCTTTGTTTTCGTACAGAGTGGTGTTCATTTCTTATTTTTACATGGAACCTTGTTTGGTTTTATTGATACTGTAACTTTGTTGCCAACATACTGAACAGAAGTGGTAGTCAGTATTCCCTAAATTTGTAATCATTTGTATTACATGCTTGAAGTCAAGACCTTGTGGTTAAGAACAAAATATATTAATTTTAATTATTGTATACTGCTCTTTCATGGCATTATCCATTACTTCTAAGGCCACTGCATTTTGACATGCGAGGGGTATAGAAATTAGCTTCCTAGTGAGTTTTTTTCATAGGTTGGTACCACTACAACTTACCAGACCAAGAGGAAACAACCATGTCTGGTGAAGGGAACAGAGTAAAAAATTGGCGGACCGATCCTACAGTTGTTCCAAATTGTATTCCTAACCAAGAACAAGGTAATCTTTTGTTCATGTAGGGTCAAGAAGAAACTACTTTCTACATAACATAGCTGTTTATTCACTATAGTGAAATCCTGCATAATGTCTCATACATTTATGTAAAATATCTAATTTACAAGGTGGTCATTTTATATTACAAAGTCATTTTTATTTTATGTCACTTTATAGCACTAAGCTGTGGTTGGTTAGGTGTGAATTCCTGTAATTTTAAAACAAATGAGCCAGTTGTATACAATGGGGCCATAGAAAGCATAGACACTTGGTGGAGGTACTCATTTCTTGTCACATTTTGGACAAAGAATAATTAAATACTGACTTCTTGGCTCAATCTTCATGATTTCATATATATATTATGCAATAAATGTCAAGTTTGAAGTGTATTGGCAGTTTTGTCAAGTGTTATTTTCAGCCCATTTTCAGTTTAATCTTTAATGTGTGTTCTGTAGCAGTAATTGGTTTGCAGAAAGTAAGGTAATAAGGACTCCAGTCTAAAATGCTAGAAGTTTGCAGAACTTCTTGTGGGGGCCTGCTGTTACTTTGGTTGTGGATTATTCCAGAACTTAATGCATAATGTATTTGCATTTTTATGTCTCTGTCGCTGAAATTCGGCCTGTGTAAATTTTTCTTGGTGATTTTAAAATCTTATGCTACATATCATGATGTAGTGGCAACATCTACCTATATTATGGTACTTTGTTGAATTACAAAACCTCTCCATGCATGTGTGTAGTTAATAATGTAGTGGGCAAAAAGGGAGATGGCTTCCATAGAGGTTGCTGGGGAAGGTCAGTGTTGAACCATGCTCTTTGTTCTTGTCTGGTAACTTAACACCAGATTTTATTTCAGTTTACTTTCATCTTTTTAGGCATGTTTGCAAAATTGCCAAAAGTGACTATCAGCTTCGTTTTGTCTGTCCATCCACGTGTAACAACTTGGCTGCCACCGGACGGATTTTCATGATATTTGATATTTGAATTATTTTGAAAATCTGCCGAGAAAATTCAAGTTTCATTAAATCTGACAAGAATAACAGGTACTTTACATGAAGACCAAAATACATTTTTGATCATATCTTGCGCATTTCTTATAAGAATGAGAAATGTGGCAGTCAAAAGTTGTAGAGAAAATCAAAACACACAATTTATGTTCAGTGATCCTCCCTGCTGTTTGTGAGATAATGTGTAAAAATACTGTAGAGTATGACACATGTGCATTGCATGCTGGATACCTAAGGCTACAAACACACATACAGATGTAATACTCATTGCTTTTCCACTGCAGCAATGGTTGCATAAATACACCTCCATGTTACATTATACATACATTGCCTGTCTTGCGCTGCGCATCTGTGTGGAAAAGAAGGTACAGAATACAAGAAGTAAAGTTGTGCCTGTGTTCATTTATTACACCATGCAGGCATGTGACAGGAGTGTAGGTATGACTTCATGTATTCTTGACCTCAGCACAGATGCAAGCAAGGGGTAAATTTTATGCCCCAGCCAGTTTACTTTGGGAGGGAGGAGTCCCCATTGAAAGGGGGGCTAGATGGACCGCAGGAGTTTGTGTGGATACCTGGCAGAAGAGAAGGTTCCCTTTTCTGTACCAGGAATTGACCCCAATTTTTAGGTTGTTCATCTCATTGTCCAGTGATTGTTGGCAACTGTCCTGTGTCACACTACAGGGAATTAGTGCTAAAATTGAGGGTATGCTGTAGAACACTGGTATTGTATGTAGCATTCATAGTACAGTAGTATATGCAATTCATTATGGGGAATCTATTCCATGTTGATGATAGGATTCTTTGCCAAATAATTTGTGATATATCAATCTTTATTCTAACGCACCATTTTCGTACAAGCTTTTATTAATATATATTTTCTGGGAAGATAACTTTCAAATGTATCATTTGTATTTTTGGCCATGTGTCATTTACTCTTAGGAATATGCCAGAAGGTGATTTGGCTTAGAAAAGGTACAGCTTGTGAATGAGGGTCCTTTGTATTTGACATGGCATCTTATGTTCTTGCTTTAGGAAAGTGTATGTTATTGTGAAATATTTTCCTTACACTGATGATATGGCAACAACACTTGCGAGATTTCACGCACAGGAACTTTATTGATGTTCATGTGATAGACCACTGTTTACACCTGTGAGGGAGGTCCCTGTCTCACTCATACATATGCAGTATGCTATTTATACACACATGCTGTCAGCCTTGTAACACTCATGAACTGTGTTCTTGTTAAGTCCTGGGCAGGGGTGCATAAATTTCAGTTGCCATGTGGCCTGGACATTCAAATTGTTTATGGTGGTGCCTAATATTTGTGGGCTTTCAGTATAGAACTTAATGTCACTCTTGTGACATCTAGAGTTTGAGATAGCTCCTACATTTTTGGAAACATTGTGAACCTCAAGTCTTTGGTGAATTTTAATTCTACAGAAAATTTTAAGGCACCTTGCTGCTGCAATATTATACTCTGCTTTGTACATGTGCACTGATGCGGTTCACATGTGCATAAGTGATATTAGGTGACAGCAGGGAGCACGTCGATTACTGCTGTTGACAGACACTGAAAATTGCTGGTCAAGTTTTAATCACTCCTATATTTCATTTACCTTATGGGCTTGTTTTTAACGGAAACTTTATCCACATCATTTCTTTAGTTCAGTCAAATTTCTATTGAGAATTATAATGTTTGAACCATAATTGTTTTTCATTTCCTACATTAAATAATGATTGATAGTCACATTATTTGAAACAGTGTGCAGGTCATTATTGCATTTAAATAGAAATTTACAGTATGCTTTTTATTTCCTAAAAAAATGTGAAACCCAATGACTGACTTTGTTTAAGCAACCTGCCATATTTCTAGGACTCAGTAGTATTTTAATCTGATTTATGAATGTAGCAAAGGTGTCCACATCTGCCATAAGCAAATTTTGTGTTCAGTATGTTCATTTCGATGCATTATTACATCCACCTGGATGTCCAAAACACGAAAACTGGACACGTCCTCTATTTCTCTGGATTGCTAGACTGAAACTTTTGTTTTAACAGTGCACATTGAATTCATTTCAGTGTGCATGAGCAATCAGAACATGTTTATACCCACAGACACAACTTGACTTCATCTCATCATTGTGTCAGAAGCATTTTCCTTTGATGTTCTCCTTCAGTAGTACTGATTTTAGAAGCTGCAAGGTGCAGTGTCAGGGCTGAATAATGGATGGGCAAGACATTGCCAGGAGAAAGGGCACATTGAGTGCATATTAGGCACACATAGGAAAATCACATTCGTGTGCTTTGACTATAGGGCGACACCTGATGATGCTGTACATTGCTATAGCATCAGATGGAAGTCATCGGAGGAGATGCTCTGACATACACAGAGAGAGAGAGAGGTTCTCCACAGCACTGACCTCATGCAGCCTTTGCTATAGTGCAAGTTGTTGGGCATTTGCTCTCGGATTGTCTTTGCATCTGCCAAATAACTTCCATTTTGAAGAATAGTTGAAGAATAAGAGACCAACTTGATGTCACAATTTATTAAGTTTTATTTCACTTCTTGTATACTCAACATGTTTCGGACATTAATACATCCATCATCAGGATCCTGCGACTTTTCTGTTGTATCACCACATTGGTTGTGTGTTCTTTTTGTGATGTGTGTTGGAGTTTCGGTGTGGCTGGTTGGGGTGGTATCCATGTGGCAGGCTGAAGCACAACTTGTGATTCAGCTTCAGAAAAGTCGCAGGCTCCTGATGATGGACGTATTAATGTCCAAAACGTGCTGAGCATAGAAGAAGTGAAATAAAACTTAATAAATTGTGACATCAAGTTGGTCTCTTATTCTTCAACTATTACAATGATGCACAGTCCAATATACATAAGATTAACTTCCATTTTGTTTCATCACTAAAGAGGTAATTCAAAACATTCTGATGTCATGGTGAGGTGAGAGTCAAGGTCCCAGTGTTGGATATAAACACTGGGTCCTGATTTTATCTTTTTTGAGAATTGGAAAGACTGTGTATTGCGGGGCTAGACATCTTACCTTCTCTGGCATTGGTGTTAGGAATTGGAAGGTTGGTTTGTTGTACCTTGTTCTGTTTGACATCTGTGTTGAAGTAGTGTGTTGGTGTAATGCCTTTGGATTTTACTTATAAATTTCCCTCTTTAACCACAGTGTGTGTTCGTATTTGAGCATCATTACTACATTAGAAATAGTCCCAGCGTGTGAGGATGTTGCTCTAAAGTTCACACTCTAATCTGTTTCATTCTTAGGTATGATTTTCACATGTAACCCATCATTTTATCTATGTGTATTGTTGACCTATAGGGATATTACTATGCAATCACAGTTTCACTGAATATTGGCGATGTGTATTTGGAAAGCTCCAAGGCATTTTTACGGATGTTATTGGCAAAGTGTGCTGCATTGCCAGCTGAAGCTTGGAAATCTCTTCTCAGCTGTATAACTTCACAGATTTGCACAGAATATGCATATCAACTATGAGAAAAGCATGGGTGTACATTAACTTAGTCACGTGCCCACAAACAGTCTCATTATGTGAGGTAGATATTTGAAGACATACGCGTTAATTTGGGAGACAAAAAGGAAATTCTTTTAACTTCAGAACTGACTGCATATTTTCCAAGCTATTTTACCATGATATACGCGTACAGTGTAATATATACATGAAACAGTTTTTGATCATGTAGAGCAGTGTTTCCCAAAGGTTTTGCTGGCGGGCCACTTTTGGCTTCAAATAATAATCAGGGATCTTCGCATCCTTGGTCACATAAATAGTGTGTGGGGGTAATAGGTATCCAAAATTAAAAGTTTTTGCCTTAGAACTGATTTTGGTTAGCTGTGAACACATGCCAGTAACATATTTAATGATGCATTGCATGATTTGACCATAATTAAACTGTCATTCTCTTCGTGTGTGCAGGGGATTTCTTAATTACGTATTCTAACAACCATACAAAATAAATTTTGGCATCGTCATTTCATTTTGCCTGGTAATTGACATCTGTTTTGACTGTCAGAATGAACATGACATTTCTTATAATAACAACAGATGTCCATCATACAAAATAAACAGTATGCAAGGTGAGAAATTCCACAATTAACTAAACACTATTCCTTTAATTACAACATAAGTAAACTTCAGAGTAGCCATTACAGAAATATATCCACAGATCCCCCTGGGAACTAGTTGCCGATCCAGAGTGATCAGTGGAACACATTTTGGGAACCACTGATGCAGGGGAATTATTTACCAAGATTACTTTGTTAAGGTCATGCCTGAATGTTGGTGCAGGAATTAAATGCCCAGTGTACTGTGCAAAAGACTGGTGATAAAAAGTGGCCACTCAACAGTACTTTGCATGTTCTTGGCTGATGACATCAGCTGATGATGTTTTTCTCAGCATCACAATACATGTCGACTAGAGTTGTTTGGTGCTAGGGGTTTAATTTATTTTCTCGTGATTTAGTGACCTTAATTTAGTATTGGTATATATTTTCAGGCCATCTGGCATTAAAATATTTTTTAATCCATGCGTTGATCTTTTATTTTGTACTGTCTATGATGAACAAAAAAGTGAAAGTGAAATTGCCTGTAGAGGTGCTTCTATCGACACACTGCAAAACCTAGCGGTTGTGTCAGTTACTACAGACCAGCCATTGTCACGACAGATTGGTTTCAGATTTAGTTAACTTTTGTGTTCGTTGACAAATCTTCTTAATGGTGTTGGCATCGCTTCAGTATTGTATGTAGCAATGTAGAACACCAAACTGTGTTCCATGTTTTGTGGTCATACAGCATTACAACATTTGAAATTTAAAGGAGAATGTAAGCACACTGCATGGTGCAGAAAATTGTATACCATTGGGTGGACAGACTTAAATGTGGGAGGACAGCTCTTGTTGATCAGGCAGGCCTTCAGCCTCACAAATGGGTGACCACCGTGCTGAAATGAATGCACCGACTAAAGAACACAAACAGATTTCTGTACAGGAAACTGCAGTAACTGTCATCGTTAGTTACAGATCAGAATTTGCCAGTGTCCGCGCTGATGTTAGAATGCATTGCATATGTGGCTTTGATCACAACCAGAAACTTTCTTTGCGGATGGGATAAGAAGGCTTGTGAACTGCAGAGTATTATGCATTGAAAAAAAGGGGAGATAATATTGAGAAATACACTTTGCATTTGTCACAGATTGTTGTACACAAAGTAATTAATAAAGTCATTGTATTTTCCTCCATTTTACATTAGAATAGTACCAGACAGTTTCTTTTAATTTTGTCTTTTTTATAGTGTTGTAAGTAATACTGTCAGTAAATTTGATATGTGGTTGACCGTGCATCGTAGTTCAATGTGGAATAAGAAACCAACTAGATGTCACCTAGTATTGTATTTATTTCTCCTTTATAAGTTGCTCAACATGTTTCGGGCTACCTTGTGCCCATCCTCAGGAGCCGACGACTTAGTGGTATTTTTGCCGCGTGTGGTGTAGTGCCGTGGCTGTGTAGGCGGTCAGATCCGGTTGG
>Ga0123355_10004043_pt1 | contig 21258 bp, 22 predicted proteins | sample TergutEmb28metaG_3_FD_89872 | JGI IMG/M metagenome (GOLD analysis project Ga0123355, IMG submission 89872) | Embiratermes neotenicus P1 segment gut microbial communities from Petit-Saut dam, French Guiana - Emb289 P1 | ecosystem: Host-associated > Arthropoda: Insects > Digestive system > Gut ...
AATTTGTTCCTTTTTGGGTAATTCCCCGGCGTCTGAGTTCTAATTGCCGACGTTTCGGAACTCACTGTCGGTTCCATCTTCATAGGCAGGTGAATGAAGTATGTCAGTGGAAGGATTGTGTGGAGTATTTATACCTGGTTGGGTTGGAGCGGGGAAGTGGCAGAGCCAATAGGAAGTGGTGTGCCCGTACGGGGCGGGTAGAAGTCCAGCAGGTAGTGGAGGGGGAGGGTGTATATAAGTGCGTGTGCACACTCATTTTGATGATCATTAGCATTGAAGATCGCGTATCACATGTGATCTTGGCCATGCCATGGCTCAGGCAATTAGTTGCCAGCCTCTCACTTTGGAGGCCCAGATTTTATCCCAGGTTAAGGTATGTGAGATTTGTAGTGGATGGAGTGGTCTTGGGACACATTTTTGTTCAGTTGCTTCTGTTTTCCTTGTCAGTTTCGATCTACCAATGCTCTGTAGTCATCCATTCCGTTGCTGATATTATATAGTCTGAGTAATTGACACCATCCTTAAATAACACACTTAAAACAAATAGGTTATCTTATTAATAGGACTGTTTAGCTTTTCTTGTTTTCCTTAGTTATTATTTTCAGTAGATGTGGATTCCTGTAGTCTTTGGTACCATTTGTTGACTACCACTTTCTGTAGATCGTGGTGGGTGATTTGCTCTGTTCATTATGCTTTGTGTGTGTGTGTGTGTGTGTGTATGAAAATCAAGAATCTGGTAAAGAAAATTGTTACATAATTTGATAGGTGGGGAATTTGTCTGATAGGAGCTTAAGAGGAGGATAGAGCAACATATTATGGAGTGAAAGAAAGATGTGGAACGTAGATGTGAAAAGAGAGATATGAATTTTTATCCAAAAATAGATACTGAAAGGATAATAAGATGCTTGGAAAATGAAGTTAAATGGCAAAGGATAGTACAGCAAAGAGGAGAAGGAAAAAAGATGTGTTATAAAAATGATGACCTGCTGGAAGTAATAATTATTTCTATTTCCAGCAGTTTAGTGTCTGGCTGAAACTATAATTTCTGCTGGATGCCTGAGGTTAGGACCAGAGAGTCTACATCATGTAGCAGACATTCGTCTTAGGGTAGGATTGATGATGACAATGTAATATAGGTACCTAATTTTTGGTGCCTTGTTTGTAAATAAAGTGATATGGGATTGAGAGATTTGAGGTTAAACATTGTTGGTGTTGAGGAGTCAGGTCTTCAGACTTTTTACCTGAGTAGCAGTGTCATTGATTACTCAGAACTCCTAGACTCTTGAAGATGAAGGTGGTGTGTTTCTTGAAACTGTCTGGAATTTATAACCCTGCTACTCGGAGTAACAACCCAGAAGACCGGAAACCTGATGCAGGAATATTTGAAGAGGTGAGTGGTTTGTGCAGAATGAGGTGACAATTAACATGGACGTATGTGGCAGTAGGTATAATAAGGTAGATCTGGTTTTTGAGGAAGTTGAGTTTATATTGTATTTGGTTGGTGTATAAAATGGTAAATATAGGGATAATTAGTGGTGTGATAAATATTGAAAATGTGAATGAAATTGGAATGAAGTATTTATGTGATTTGCATTGTTTTTGTGCAGCTGAGGGATAATCACCCACCCAACATCAACTGTGTGGATGCTCAGGGAAATTCGAGTTTGCATTGTGCTTCATATCGTGGTCACAAGGAGGCAGCAGTGTTACTGTTGCAGAATGGTATTGACACTGGTATCAGGAATACAAGAGGTGAATATGCTTGTTTCCAGTTTATTTCCCCCATCTGGGAATGTGTGCTTATGTAAACAGAATTTATTTGAAACTGGGAAGAATCTCTCTGTTACTCATGTGATGGAGTTACTTGTTCTTTGAAAAATCAGCTTATATAATTGTGCAGTTTCTGATGTATGCTGTTGACAGTTCGTCAGCAGGATATTAGAAGCACAGCATTTAAAAGGGAGGAAGAATGTATTTCTCATGTAGTGAATTGAAAATATGGCACACTCTGCGCACAAAGCTTAGGTGTCCTTGGATTCATCGTTGGTTGTTATTTTATGAAGTGGCTTATTTGGAAATTATTAAGCCTACTGGGATGTTTGACTCATTTGCTATATAGGTTAAATCATAAACTCCTGTTTATTCACAGAATTACTAATCCCTGATAAAATAATACTTCATAACCTTTTTGATGTCCAACATAAAAATTAAAAATCCTGGATAAAATTAGGTTAGGCTGCAGTGCTTAGTTTCATGTAACTCACCGCCATACCATTTGCATCCATCCACTCAAAATATGTCTGTGACATTCATTTTAAGGTTCTGCATATATTGATAGTCTGCAGCTTGTCCCAGGCAGATAAACTGTTTGAATTTAATTGAGTTGCATTTCACTGTCATAGAAGTATTCCTGTAGATTGAAAATGTGGTTACCAGTTGTGTGGACTTGGTGTTGTTGGCGCATTATTCTGTATACAGTTCTCTTGTTTTTTGTCACTTACCAGGACATACGGCAGTAGAACTTGCACGAGATTCACAGATGCAGCAAGTATTGTGTGTTCGTCCAGTCAGACAGTTACAAAAGTCGGCCACGCGATTTGAGGGTCAACTGCTTAAGAGATCAAGATTCCTAGGATGGAAACCCATATGGGTCAGTTTCACATTTGGCTTCTGTCACCTCAGTTTCCTTCTTTTATCTCTTCCTGCTTGGTGGTTGCTAAATCATATGAGGTATAATAATATATCAGTTTCCATCGCTTTCATCACTGAGCAGCCTTATGCAGCTCAAGCATGAAGCATTAACAGTATGCATATAACTTTGGTAATAAGTACTGAACAGGTATGATGATGTATCCTTTCATTTTTGATCCTAAATTTAACCTTTTCATGATGGTTGTTAGTCATTTGTGTTTTACTGAAAGTGCTGTTTACAGCAGGCACCACACTGATACAATTTCTATTCCAGTCAGTCTGGTTAACTGCTGTACATATTAAAGTACTTGTCGATTGACATACACGTATGTTAACCTCCAAATGCCATGCAAGTATGGTGTGATTTTCTGTTTTGCAGGCCAGGTACCATTATTCATATTTTGAATATTGTATACCTTGAGCTGTACTGGTATGGCATTACATATAATTTAAAAACACATTATAAATGTGAAATACTGAATATTGTTGGTTTTTAATGTACATCACTGGGCACCTGATTTTGGAGAGTTCCAAATTTCATTTTAGGTGTGGATTTAATGAGAGAAGTCATAGAATGTTAGCAACTTCCCCAGCAATGAAATCTGGTATTATTTGATCGTTTTTCTTTATGTTTGATATTTTAAAATAAGAGATTACTATAACGGTACACACAGGAAACAGTATGGCTCCCAGCTGGAACTGTAGTACTATAAGACTGCTTCTCACTTAGGATGTGTTGCTGGGTGTTACTATTTCTCTTTGTTCTTTGGGATTATTTAAATATGCTATTTTTGGTAGAATACTACTTTGCATGCTTCTTACATATTACAGTGAATTGCCAAGTATTATAATTATTAATCTGCAACATATTTTGTTTCACCATATAGATTAAAACATGCAAAGAAGTCTATCACTAGTTCTTTGGAGAAATTCTTCTTTTAGATGTGTCGGTAAATGTTGCATATTCGGTTTCCAGGCTGTTTTAGAACGTGGTGTTTTAACTTACTTCAACAGCCGAGCCGATGCAGCAACAGGCGTTAAAAGAAAGGACTTTAAGTACTTGGATGGAGCAAATATTCTGCCTTTGGAATCTGATACGTCAACATTTGTGGTGCACTTCTCTGATAGTGCTGTCCACAGGCTGAGTGTTGTTAACTATGGTGAGACTACAGGGCAGATAAGTAGGCAGGTATGGCTATTGTTTTGTTTTTAATCATGTAGCCATGTATTGTCATTTTGTGTGTTATGTATTAACAAAGAATGGTTACATAGTGAAGCATAAGAAAATGGCAAGAAACCATAATTACAGCAAATTCATAATATTATATAAATAATGATGTGCTATAAACCGTATGACATGTTTGGAAATTTTCTCTTTGTGCTAATGTATTTCATGGCAGTGTTGAGCTGTTCTCTGTGACCTGATAGCGTATATCCACCCTTTTATTCTGTAATTGTTTGAAGCATATTTGGAAGCCTTATGTTTTTAACTCCATGGCTGTTTGAGGTTCTCACAGTGGTGACTACAAAGAGCACTGACTTCCGGGTTGTGACACTGTGCAGTCCGGTGGGTGGGTGCCAAACTGCACGGCATAACATCCCAGAAGATGGAAGGTTCCGTGTGTGTAATTTTCAATTTTTCCATGAGTACTGACATATTCGTATGTTCTGGAGGCTGAATCAAAGATACATGGCTAGATCTAGAGTAGGGGTTGTGGTAAACAATAATGAAATTTACGCATATGCATACACCAAGCAAAATGGGCAAGAATGTTGTCATGGAAAAGAAATTAATCTCCAGTGCACCATTTCTCCCATTGTTTTCACCATACACGTCCTTTACATGCCACAGAATGTGTGTATAGTGGTGATCCTTCACAGTTCATCCCTGTACCATGAACACATAATGCCCAGTTGCATCAGTGCTGATCACAAGTAGTACAGTAAACTTACACCTACATCAAATTTCATTTCCACTTTATAGATCATTAGAAGGCTGTACATTGTAATTATACCCACCCTGTCTTCTGAGTCAGTCACCTGTTGTCTGACCTGTATGCAGTGATTTTACTGAGTAAGCACGCCTGTTCCAAAAGAATGTGTGACTGGCAGATCTGTACTGAAATGTCACTTGCTGTTTATGTCCATAAAGTATGACTGTGTTTGAATGTCATACTGCATAATAATCTTCCACAGAGTTTCTTGAAGGGGTATTTAGAAAATACTACACCAATTATAATTTTAACCACAGTAGCATTTACATTTAAAAACTGTTTAATTTCAGATAATTGAACTGCAGTTTAGTTGTGTATGAAATGCTCTGATATCCAATGTCTCTAGGTCTCTGAAGTGGTATCTTTCATTGAGGTTTTCCACTCACGAAGTTCTAATTATGTGTTTGCTTTTATGCCCCATGCATGCCTCATGGCTCACTACATCCACTTTTATTTAATTACAGAAACCATATTAAGTCAAAGGGTACTAAATTTCAGATGAAAATAAGTATAGAAAAGATATATTTCAGTTGTTTGACGTAATATTTGTTGCAGATGCACTGGTAATTAAGAGCCCATGCAAGCACATTATGCTGCTTTTTGATTTTCAGAAATGGATCAATGCTTTCACAGAGCACGTGGCATTCAGCACACACTATCTCACTCAGGGACATGTGCAGTTTGATGACAGTGATGAAGAAGAACACGATATTAAACCACTTGGTTCAATGCAGGTAAGCCAGTGATAATCATATTTTTAAAGAGGTAAAAGGCGACGTTCACCCTAGAACAGGCCATGATGGCTTAGAGGGGAAGTAGACGTATACCTCTTCTCATTCTTTAACCTTGGTGTTAGATGGAAATGGGTGATCAGTGTTACACCTTGGCTGCTTTACCCCTTGGAAATAGACCTGGTACCCATTGTACAGTATGCTGAGTGGGCCCCAGGGCTGGTCTGGATGGGTGCGAAAAACCTTGCTCCTACCGGGATTTGATCCCTGGACTGCCCAGCTCATAATGAGTTGTTATACTGACTGCACAATTCTGGCATGCTAGTATTGAAGAAATGTTTAAAATAATTTTCACATGTTATAAACATTTATGACTGCATTACTGCTTGCATGTTTTGTTATGATGTTTTCCACTAGTATAAAGCCCATTGAGATTTAAATGGGAGATTTTTAAAAACAAATTTCATTGGAAGTGCCAAACCTCTGCAACTTGAAAAGTTCTGGAGAGTTAGTTACATTGCTATAAGATACTGAACTTGATAGAATAACATCATGCATGAAGTGGCTGTTGGAGTCCGAGTCTGTTTCTGTAAACTCAGTATGAGCATAATGTCATTGATACTTCTAACGCCCAACTTTCAACAGTACCAAACTTGAGAGGTATGAATAAAGTCTCTGCCAGTCTATGAAATTTTTTATTTCAGTGTGTATTGCTGAGGTAAATTGTTGTAAAAATGAAACATAAGTATGTGGTGATAATGATGCCATGTATTTTAGGCAGATGGTAAGTCATTGTCAGTTGGAAAGCCTGTATCTCTTTATATATGGTGACAATATAAACACATGTATCAGTGTCACTAATAGAACCAAAACTTACAAAGTCTTAATCTTTAAGTAATCAGTTGCACAGAGCAGAGACCTACAGTATTCAACAGGTTCCTCAGCTTTTCCCATATACATAACCTGAAGTTCAGTGACCATGTTCACAAGATTTTGCCACTGCACCCTGACCCAAACTACTTGTATCCAACCCACACACTCATGCTGTGTCTGTTTAAGATCCACTTTAATAGCATCCTCCCATGTCATAATTCTCTTCCTCAGGGCTTTAACTAGTGGGGGAGATGGGTGTGGCTGATCCCAGTGAAGTGGGTGGAAAAATGAACATGTTACGTGAAAAAAAAAAAAAATGGATTTTCTGCACTCAACAAATCTGAAATTATGAAGCCAAATGAAAGTAAATTCAATAAACGTGATTTAAAAATAAAGTTTGCAATTTATGTCAGGCAGCCATTGTGCTTCCTTGCCCCAGGTGTCAAAAAACCTTGCTTCGTCACTGCTTATCCATTTGGGTTTTCAGACTAAAAATGTGTGCACCAATCTGATAACTCCAATAGATGTTACACACTTTTACCAGTCTCACCCTGTGGCGTGAAACTAATGACAGTTGGTAAAGAATACAAGTTATGAAGTTCTTAAATATGTAACTTTTTCCACCATTCTGTGTTACTTCCTTTCACTTAGGTAATTGTTCTCAGCTAGTTCTGTGTAATGCCAGATCACCATGTCTGTAGTGTGCTTTATAAAGAAGAATTCTGTGTTTTACAGGATTCCTTGCAAACAGCTGCTGCACATCACAAAGTGCTGGAAAGTCAACTAAGTGACAGTGTGTCCATTGTTGAAGCACTGTCAAATAACAGCCTTAGCTGTGATGGTATCACTGGTACTGCCATTCTGGTGAGTAACTTGCATAATTTAGTGGTTTTGGATTCAGCTGTTGACAAAAAATGCTCATATTTGTATGAAGGTTTATTTACTGACATAAATGGTCACAGGTCATACATTTATCATTACTTTTTTTCCCTTAAGCTCTTTTGAGGGTCATCAGTGTTCTCTTTATCTTGAAACTCTGATCTCTGCATGTACAGGTATGCATGTTTGTTACTTTTTAATTTCTCTAAATATAGTTAAAACAATACAAGGATACATTTTAAAATCAGAGTCAGATTGTATTATGTAGTTCAGTATCATGATATAGTGATAGCCAATAAATCCTTTGAAAATGTTGTAAAGTTAAAATATTTGGGTTCAATATTAATGTAACCAAAGTATAGACAAAGTGATTAAGACCAGATGAAACTTCAGGATGCTCTTGACCATTCAGTTCAGCATCTTTTATACCATATTTACATTAATATAAAAACATTTTTTCCTAATTTGTCATGTCATGACTGAGTTTTATAAGTGTGCATAATATTAAGTGAACTTTTATCTATTTTCATAAAAATTGAGGATTGTGAAGCAGGCTGTCTTATATGCAGGGTTGTTTTACATTTGAGAAGGTCAGGAGTATATGATAATGGTGCTGAGAAGGATATTTCAACCTACTATGGAGATAGTGATAAGAAACTGAAGAGACCTATAATGAGTTTCATAATTCAAACTCTTTGCAACTTTTCATTGGGGACATTAAATCAAGGTGTGTGAGATAGGCAGAGCAAGTAGCGTATTTTTGGTGAGCTGTGCAATGCACACACAATCTTAGTCCTAAAACACGAGGGGAAGTGGCTGTCTGGGAAAGCTAGTAGATGGGAGGGAAAAATTCATAATTTGAACTCTGCCACTTATCATTAGGGCCATTAAATCAAGGTGTGTTAGATAGGCAGGGCAAGTAGCACATGTTTGGTGAATGTGCAATGCATACACAATTTTGGTCTTAAAACACAAAGGGAAGTGGCCATCTGGGCTAGTTGATGAGAGGGGAAAATTATGGATCCTAAAGCACTATGGCATAAGACTGTGGACTCAATTTATTTGGCTGAGGACTGGTATGAACTTATGAATATGCTAATGGACCTTTGAATTCCTTTAATGGTGTGTAATTCTGTGACTGTTGTCTCTGGAAGAGGAATTGGACTCCATGGAGTTGACTAACATTTAGTCAGTCTGTCTCTGTCTAACAACCTTTTAGGAATATGAAAAAGTCTTTTCCAAAATTTATTTTTAAAAATACAGTGGTTACAAAGAAGGTTATTTCTAGTCATTGTATGGATATTTTGTGAATGGTGAATACAGTTCATAAAAGAAGTCTAATACTTGTGATGTGAGTTTAGAAATTATTCAAATTGAAAATGAACTGTGGTGCCACTAAGTACAAAGATACTTTGTACATCCCTGTAATACTTTCTTAATGTAAACAAAAGCTGTAAATAAAATAAGATCTCTTTACAATGATAATGATGTAATGAAGTGTTCTCTTATGCAGAGGATGTATTTACTGTTCACTGTTCTTTCAACAAACATGTGTTATTAAATTTGATTTCTGTACATAACCAAGCAACGTAGTGATTTAACCTAGTATACAGTATTAACAGACACTTCATGCCTTTGATATGACTGAGGTGATGTAGCAGTTTCTGCCATGATGTGGACTGATGCTTTCAGGATTGTGTTCTGTGTATGCTAAAAGGATAGCATGGCGATTTGATATTAACTTCATTTTTATCCCAGATGCTGAGAACTTTCTTGTATGTGTTTTTCCGTTCAGAGAACAGACTGCCAGTTCTTGCACTAGGCTTGGCAGTCAGTGTTAAATTTCACTGTACTGGTATTAAGGTTTGAATTAATCTTTAGCATGTGTAATAGTGAAGATTCTTCTTTTGGAATATGTGATTGCTGAATAGTCAATGGTATTTTGGAGGAGCTTGCCGCCTCCATCTTCAGCATCTAACTGGTCTGAAAACTATTCGCCAATTGACACAGCATCACATCCCGAAAGACTTTAAGCTTCATCACCACCACTGGGAGAACCTCAGGTGTCACATGTGCAGTACTGTTACGTCTTTTTGTTTGGCAGAGGTTTCAACTCGTGTCAGACACTGCAGGCAACATGTTGCAGTCCCTTGGTCACTGTCTGTCACTCTTTCAGCAGCAAGAAGAGGTATGTAGCACTTGACAGTAAACTGTGGTAAGTTTTTTAAGTGTAATGAATAAGAGTCACTTCAGTATTTTTCATTGTTACTTTATTTTTTTGTTGTTGACGTAAGGTGAAAATAGTTGTTTGATGTGTGTGCGCGCGCATGTGTATGAAACTAGGGTGGAATGTATGTTGAAGGTATTGGAGGATGGGATGCTAAGGAGGATATCAAAAATGTTACTTTGTTCTGACAGATAAAGTACCCCCCCCCCCCGACAAATTAGGAAAATTAAAGCAGTCTGTTATCTGTTTATATGTATTTATTATGTCCCATTGAACATATCACTTTTCTTATCCTAAAATGTGCAGATATACAAATAAAATGGTAATAATACAAAATACTGATATGCAAATGGCTGTTTATCAAAATTGAGCAAATTACTTGTGATTAAAATCTGTCTTACTTTGTGTTGAAATGTATGGACTGTCAGTGTATTTGACCCTGATTATGTATCTAAACTTAAATTGCTATATTATGTTTTAAAAAAATAAATTTGTATTATGGGCCTTTATGGTTATCTAAGAATTTGTGAATAACACTTTTAAGCCAATCATTGCCTCTCTTTCAACTTGTGTGCATGTTCCTTCAGAGTGTTCAACACATGTCTAGTTCCTCATCTGAGACCCAACAAGAACCGCAGCCTAAATTTTCATGTATGGGAGCTAGGAATTTGCTGCAAATATACTTGAAACAGGCACCATCATCTTCACAAGTTGCTCTGTCATGTCTGGTTCTTGTTTGCAGTGGCAGTAACAGCACTTTGTTTGGCTAAATTAGATTTCATGTGTGATATTTTGTACCTGGTGTTAGACTGAGCCTGGGGTGCCACTGCTTTTTCATCCAGGGCATGACGGGGATCCTTCATGATTATGACACCTAGTGGGAACTTTCCTATTCCTACATTAGTGTCGTACAAATTTTTGTTGTCCCTCAGAATCTTGTATTTAGCTATAAAACACATAAAGAGCAGCAGAAATGTGTAAAATACAACAATAATAATAATAAATTAATAATATGTTAGATGAATATAACCTCAAATTATGGTATCTCCATATTTATATTCCTGATGATCGGAAGGTAAAAATTACAGAGTTGGAGTGGTCTGATATCCGTGATTACTTTCATGAAACTTTGCATGTTGGTTCTAAGAGTTATTTTATGGGGGAACACATATAGTAATACCATCAGCAGATAAGCATATTCAGCAGGCTATAAAGGTCTTATGTGTTGCAACCAAAGAGTGACCAGCATTTGTGTAGTCACATATTCATCAAGGACATAATGTGTGTTATACAGGTGCGAGTTCTGCAACTGAAACAGGAACAAGAAAAGTGCAGAGTGCTTGAAGAAGCACTCAATGTACTTGCGAAGGAACACCATGAACTGGAACAGTCAATGGCTTCACATCTGTCCGCCAGTCCATCCCACCACGAGCAGCACTACAGCGCAATAAGTAGTCCCCACAGTCCACGCTTCTATGATACGTCTGATGATGAGTTTTATGATGCTTTTGAAGCAGGTATGTTCATTACTTCACTGATTATTACACTTCAATTGCAAGTATGCAATGAAAGAGGCTCTGGTAAGGAGTTATGGTCTATACTTTCCTTCAAATGCTGTGGTGTATATATATCGACAAGGTGAACAAATCTTTCTATCCTATTTCATAAATATGTAGGGAAATTTATGCACTGTCCTGTGAATTAATGTGGGCTGGGTAGCTCAGTTAGTATAGCTACTGACTACGGGCTGGACGGTCCGGGATCGAATACTGGCGGGGACAAGATTTTCCACCCATCCAGACCAGCCCTGGGTCCCACCCAGCCTCCTGTAAAATGGGTAATGGGTCTTTCCCGGGGGTAAAGTGCAGCTGGGGTGTGCTGCTGACCACTCACCCCCTTCTAGGGCCACGGTCATGGAAGATTAGAGCTATACCTCTACCCACCCTCTGGGCCACACTGGGCCTGTAACGGGATCACTTTACCGTTTTACTGTGAATTAATCTTTTATCAATTTTACAATGGGAAATATGAAGGTAGTATAGATGGTACAATTTTAAGAATTATGTGGTGAAATATGCTATCAGTACAGAATGTTCATGGAAAGCTCAAGAAATGCAGTGTCGTTATTACTGAGCCACAAATTCCGTGAACAGATCTTCAGATGGAAAGAAGATGATTATTTTTTTATGGTGGATGTACTCATGCATAATCCCAGTCTTCTCTTGGTTTGACAGATTCAGACCTCTTCATTTCTGCTTTTTAAAAGTTAATGAAACAGTATTCTATAAACCCTTGTGGTTGCAGACTCTGACAGTGACACGCTGGTGACCGCAGTGTCTCCAACCTCAGACAGTGACACTCTGGTCAGTTTTCCATCACCTGCATCCTCATGCGCCACTCTTGTGTCAGCAGGAGGCCATGCATATCATTGTGCCAGGGATCACCGAGCCAGATCTGCACGTACACATAAACATGGTGGAAGGTAAAGTGAAAGTATTCTATTTTATTTAGGACTGTAGTATTAAATGTGTTTGGTATTGAAGGCACAAGAGGTTCTGAATTGAAAACCCAGTAATTATTGCATGAAGCAGACCCTCTTTAACCTCCTGTGATTCATGGATCTGCAATATGACCTTGGCTTTCTCTCATGTACAGTACAAATAATAGTTCACAATCTATTATGAATAGGTCTGATCATTTTTTAATGTATTCATTATTTATAGTCTTGAAACAGTAATCAGTGAAATACACCCTTGAAAAGAAGGTGTTTTACTGATTTTTGATGACTGAATGTGTTTATTTACATTACAGCAGGGCCTTGTGGGCAGAGTTCATTAAGCCCATCTTCCCACTGCCAGTATTCTAGGCATTTGGGTCTTGTATTTTGTTAACTATGTTGTGTTGGCATTAAAATGGCTTGCTTCCAAGGTGATGTGGCCATCTTTTAGAAATCAAAGAATATAAAGACAAAGAACTGATATATTGCTAGCTAGTGGGTGCCTCAACCTCAGTAAATTATACAGGGAGTCAACCTCCCTGCAGTCAATTGAAAGTAAAATGCCAGAGACAATTGAAAACATGCAAGTGAAGCACATTACTGTCTAGTATAAGGAACACATTACTTGTCACGGGCCTTGCTTGACATTCCCTCACAGTGGCTTAATACAAGGATCAGTCAGAAGGTAAGTTTCCTCATTTCATTCCTGTGAAAAAAAAATCATAGCAGCAAGCTGTTATTTTGATGTACAATGCTAAAATGGTCCCACTGTTAGGTGACAGGTATCTTCACCAGCGCATGAATTTAGTGACAGTGCAGTGTCAGTTGGAAACTGGTGATCCTGTTGAACGAGTGGACAAGGGAAGAGGTGCGCAGTGTTATGAGGTTCATGTGGGTATCAAAACACAAGAGCCATGCACATCAGTATACACTGTGGCTGTGTGTGGTGCAGATGTTATATCTGTCCAACAAGTGTCCAGTTGGTGTTGTGACTTTGCAAATGGTCAGGTGTCATGGATGAGGTCAGAAGTGGCTCTCCATCAACATCAAACATGTATATCAATGATGACGAAATGGTGCTGGCAGACGTGTATCGTTGAAGCACTTGAGAGCTGGCACTCATCCTCTCACATCCCATTGTCTGGGATGATGTCCATGAATGCTATCGCAGAGTGTGCAGCAGATGGGTGTCACAACAAGTCTGACCAACAGAAGGTCAACAGAATGGCTACCTCATTGACCAGCCTCCAGTGTTACAGAGCTGAATGTACGGATTGTTTGTCATGCATTATAACACATGGGTGCATCACAGATGAAGATGGAATTCATGAGAACTGAGGGCATGAAGCAGATATGTTTTGGGACAGTCACAGGCTCATTCTTGTTAATTGCATGCTGCGTGGTGTCACAGTTGCTGACCAAGTAGTGTTACAGTGCCTTAAGGAAGTATTTCATCATCAAAGGCCTGGCTTGCTTACCTGAAATATACTGCTGTTGCGTGATAATGCTAGAGCACATACTGCTTACACCACCTACACCCTGCTGGACATGTGGTGCTGGGAATGTATTCCACACCCACAACAAAGCCCTCATTGTGGCTGTCTTGGAAGTTCACATCTTTGGAAAACTGGGGGATAAAACTTTGTAGGTTGATGATTTCCATACCACAACACTGCCAAAGCGTATCTTCAGTGGTCAGTTACGTGTCACTGTCAAACTGAAAGCAATATTAACACATTGTTTTGCATTCTGCAAAACATATCTATGAATAAAGTTGCATATTTTTAAACAAAATGCTTGTATGACTTTACCACCATACATGATGCATGTCCTACACCTCTAATCCTTTTTTATTTCATTGTCCTAATATTAGGTGAGGAGTACAGGTCATGAAGCTCCTCATTATGCAGTTTTCTCACCTGTTATTTATGTTGACATCCGAGTAACTTCCTCAGCACCCTGTTCTGCCACATCCCTCAGCCTGTGTTTTTCCTTCACCTTTAAATGATGAGCCAGGCTTTAAATGAAAATAATTTATCACTATACTGGAGTTTTCTTGGTTGGGTATTTAAATTTTAGTCCCTGCTTCTTAAAAAAAAAAAACATGAATATTCTTTGAATTGAAAAAGATAAAATTATGAAGTTAATGGAATTTTAGGGGAAAGAATACAAATTGTGCAGCATGTGTTAAGAATATAGTAAGTATCCTTATTGCCTAAATACACAAATTTATAGAGGTTGATAAAATTTGTAGTGTTTTATTTACATTTCATTTTAAGGCCTCAAATTTGTGTAGAGAGGTAGTACTTGAAGTTTCAGAAGTGTGCCTTGGTGTGATACTCCTCGAAGCAGCTTCTGGAAGCACACAAGCCCACACCACATTTACGGCACTTCACACTTACATTGCGTGTCACGCCTCTTTTTGAACATACACGACATCGCACCCGTGTATCAGATGGAGTAGGCCAGTGTTTACTGCCCCTACATTCCAGTCTACCAATGTTGGTGGCAGTTTCACATGGTCTCCCTATTGGCCTTCGTATTTTCCCTTCTTGCATAGCATGTGCCAGCATATTCCTCACAAGGGCGAGTCGAAAATCACCGTGTGAAAATTTCTTCCCACCAAATGAAGAAAAAAGAATGTAACTGTTCAGAATGGCCAGGTTTAACAGATGGAAGAACAGTTTCTTTGTCCACTTATATGTGCGACGGCTGATGGAATAGCTGTTGGCCATCCTGTCACCCTTATCCACATAACCCATATGACGGTTATAGTCCTCTACAATGAGTGGTTTCAAAGCATACCCTTGTTCATCACAGAAATTACCTTCTGCTGGTGCATTATGCATGTTTGTCAACATCAAAATGTCTCTTTTGTCCCTCCACAATATGGCTGTCAAGTCATCCCTGGTTCTTACTTTAAGGTCACCACGTTTCAAGTTCATGTTCTTGGGTCTTAGGTCCTGTGGCATGCCCTTTGTGCATGGTCTGACAGTCCCACAGCAATTAATTTTTTTCTTTGTCAGATCATCAAATAGGTCAGGGGAGGAGAAGAAATTATCCATGTACAATTTGTGACCACATCCTTCTACTTTCCTGGTCAGTTCTCTCACTATGGCATGTGGTGCTGTTAAGTGTTGTGATGTGAGCTGTTCATTTTTTCCCAAGTACACTTTCATGTCATAAATATATCCAGTGGAGTCACATAATTTGTATAATTTTATGCCGTAACGTTTGTGTTTCCTGGGAATGTACTGTTTGAAAACGACCCTTCCTTTAAAGCGAACAATGACATCATCTATTGCCAGATATTCGGAAGGGTTGTAAAATTTTGAGAATGTTGCGTTTAGAATTTCAAATAGGTTTCGCATTTTCCATAGTCTGTCAAATTTTTTTTCAGCCCAATCACCTGCATTCCTGTTGTCTGTGAAGTGTAAAAACCGAAGGATGTGAAAGTATCTGTCTCGTTGCATCATGTTGCCATAGAAGGGTGTGTGAAGCTGTTCATTTCTTGACCAATAGTCTGTTAATTTGTCTCGTAAGCAGTGGCCCATTTGTATTGTGAGTGCTAGGAACACAAACATTTCAGCTTCAGTAATGTCAGGTAAAGGAGAAGGTCCATCCTTAAGGCTGTCTGTATAATTGTGATAATATCGGTTAGTCTCCACCAACAGGAGTGAAATAATTTCGGTGAAGTACAACAAGAAAACACTCAGGGGACTGGAACCATCATTTATGTGTGGCGCTTCACTGTTCTTCATTCCCCTTGGGCCACCTGTATAGGTGTGTACTACACTCTTTCGGGGCCAGGGGGGCAGTGTCCACCGTGAAGTGGTTGCCTGTTGCAATGTCTGTTGATCTGGCCAACTCTGTTCATCATCCTCTTCTTCAGAGGCACTGGGTGAACTGGAGCTGTATGGCACTAGAGCAGCGGCATATGCTGCTGTATAATGACCATGCGAGGGTTCGGGATCGTTTAACAGCTGCTCAGTTTCAGCTTCTGCACAACCTCTCTGCTCTTCTGCACTCTCACCATCAGTCTCCGACTCATCACTGTCGGTGTCTGTAATCAGTTCAGACACCGGACTTCGTTTCAGCAACTTCACTCTCTTCTTTGCAGGTTCAGTAGACTCTTTTTTATACATAGCTGCGTAATACTGTGAACGGATAACTCTCCCGTGTACCCTGTTCGGTGTACAAAGTTCACAAGCAGCGACGATCGTTACGATCACGATGTAACAGATAAAAGACTGCTGAAACTTTTCGTTACAAACTGAAACCGCTTTTTAAAACGGTATGAAACACGGTGTGCTTTTTTTACGTTTTGGGTGATTTTTACAGACTTAAGTTTCGGAGGAACAATGTTAAATTTCAATGGGTTTTACATTTCCTGACTTGACGTTCTAGAACTTGCACTTCATTTTCCTAAACCTGACCACGACAATACAGCCCATTTTATGTTTACACTTTTCTCTCAGAATTACGAGACACTGCTAAATGTTATGGGTAATTTGACAAATTTAGCTACGAATGCTTTGCCCCGCCCTTCAGCGCAAATGGCGGACGATTGTGTGTGTGCTTAAAAAAAAATGGTGTAATGACCGCGCGCTATCTGCTGGCGCGTTTTCAGAACCACATGTTGAAAGAGTTGTTAGAAAATTTTAGTATAGATGGCAGAAGGCCGCAATAAATGGGTGTCTGTCATCACGGCATGGCGTATCCTGATGTTGCGGTTGGAGAAAACCCTCAGATGTTGAGGTTCGCCGCAAATATATTGAATAATTAGTCGCGGAGAGCCTTCAAGCGATGGTCCTCCAGCTTGGGGTTGGGCGAGGTGCTAACAACCCACCGTAAAAACTTGCCATATTACGAAACATTTCACAAGACCTCGGACTTGGAACTGTTCGTTTGGGACGACGTAAACAATTCAAATGGATCTTGATGTTCGGCACGTGTAACATGACGAGGCTGTGTAGATCAGGGTCACGACGGTGGCCAGGGAATTGGCAAGGTGTAGATTCGATTGAGTGGGTGTGCAGGTGGGTAGATGGGACAAAGGAGGTACTGTAAGAGCAGAGGGTTTAAACTCTTAGCATACAAGAGACATTTGAAATCATCAATTAGCAATAGGCCTTTTTTTTTAAGAGTAGTTTCAGCAGTTAAGAGAGTAGGGCTTGTTAGTGATAGGATGTCATATAGTGCTGAGAGGTTGCTCTTGTTATATTATTGTTTTGAATGTGCATGCACAAACTGAGGAAAAAAGTGATGACTGAAAGGGCAGTTTTTATGTGGAATTCAAACATGTGCTTGATCATTTTCCCAAGTACCATATAAAACAGTTTGGTAAGAGATTTTAATGCAGAAGTAGGGAGAGAGGAATTTTTCAAATGGACAATTTGGAATGAGACTTTACATGAAGATAGTAATGGTATTGGTGTTTTAGAGTAGAGTAGTGAAGTTTTGCCACATCAAATATGTAGTTGTTAAGAGCACATTGTTCCTGCACTGAAACCTTCATAAGTACACCTGGATCTCTACTGATGGGAAGACCTACAATCAAAGTGATAATTTTTTGATAGATAGGAGATGGCCACTCACACTGAGGGAGGAATGTAGACTGAGTGTGTTCAAGAGCAGAGTGCTGAGGAAGATATATGGACCAATGAGGGATGACATAACAGGGGCATGAAGAAGAGTATAGTGAAAACGGAATGTGAAGGCACAAGCGCAGAAACCAGATTTGGTTTTCCAGCGAAACGGACGAGTCCATTTATATCGGCGGGGGTGTCAGTTCAGTCGAGTACTGGATGGACTGTGTTCCGAGTCAAGCTGAAGACTGCTGGCTACCCACTCCATTCGCCTCTTTCCCCTTCACTTCTCCTCCCGTGCGTCGCCGTGTGCCACCAGATTCCGTTTCCACTCTACATAATGAGAAGCTTCATGGTGTGTGCTCCTCACCAAATAATATTTGGGTGTTCAAATGAAGAAGAATAAGCTGGATGGGATATGTGGCATGTATGAGAGACAGGAGAGGTGCATGTAGCGTTCTGGTGGGAACAACGGGATAAGAGAACATTTGGAAGACCTAGGCATAAATGGCAGGGTAATATTAATATGGATCTTCAAGAAGTGGGATGGAGAGGCATGGAATGGATGACTGTGCCTCAGGACAGGGACAGGTTTCAGGCTCTTGTGGATGCAGCAATGAACCTTAAGGTTCTATAAAATGCAGGGAATTTTGTAACAGTTGATGGTCTGTAAGCTTCTCAGTGAGGACTCTGCTCCATGTAGTTACTTACTTCCCCTGTTTTACTTTACTTTAATTTACCCACTTACTTAATTACGTAGGTTATTCGGAAAGTAAGTACCATCTGCGCATATCTCTCGCGCATCCTCGAGACTGTCACTTTGCGCATGTACAGTGACTTCCTCTATCAATCGAGAAGCCACAGACGCCATTTCGTGAAATTCGTGTTATGTTTATGTTTGTTCCTTGCGTTAAACCTGTTTAAGACAATTGAAGGGGCCGACGACTGTGAAATACGGTCTGTAATTCGTTTTTTGAACGCTAGGAATGTGCTACCAAGTGAGATTCATCACCAAATCTGTCAAGCGTATGGCGACAATGCGATGAGTGATGGCATGGTTAGGAAATGGTTTCGGATGTTCAATGAAAGATGAGAGAACGTGCACGATGAGGCGCGAAGTGGGCGTCCATCTTTGGTAAATGATGATTTGGTGCGAAAGGTCAACGAAAGAGTGCTTGACGACAGACGTTTCACAGTTTCTGATCTGTCCCTGCACTTTCCTCAGATTTCAAGGACTCTACTTTATGACATTGTCAGTAGTCATTTGGGTTATCGGCAGCCGCATTCTATGAGGAGGGTATACAAAAACTTGTGCCCCGCTACGATAAGTGCCTCAATAATGGAGGCGATTATGTGGAAAAATAGTTTGAAGAATGTAGAATCTGATAACAATAAAATTTTATAGGAAACCTTACTCAATTTTTTTACAACGAAACGGTACTTACTTTCTGAATAAACGTCGTACTTAGTTACTTATTTACTTACGTACTTACTTAGATGGCAGGGGCCTGAGGCCATGGGACTGCAGATCGACTATAATCGATTGTGATCTATTGTGTTGATTTCTGATTTATTGCCGTGGATTGCATTCTGCATGTCAGCCATCAGCGGGGAGCACATAATCAGTTTTGAAAGCCAAATTGTATTGTGGACTAAGCTTAACTTTACAGCAAGGGGTGAAGTATGTGTGAAAGGAAGCAGAAATCATTTACTGTATATTAAGTATGATATAATGGATTACATGATGACTTGGCAGCACAAATGACTTGCAGTGCACACATTAAATGCAATTTTGAAAACAATGAAACAGGTGAAAGGCTTCACTTGTAGTGTAGAAATTCCTGCAATCAGTGCAGATCCCTTAAACATTCAACACTGAAGGACCTGGAATTTACTCTTGCTGCTTCGTTCAAGGAAGCACACGGACATAGTGTTTCTCTGAAACAAAGTCAAAACAGCAGGTTACATTGCTAATTGCATGCAGTACCGATGGTAGTGATAAACTGTCACCATTTGTAATTGGCATATATAAAAGTTTACCACGTATTTTACAATTACTGTAGATTGCTTAACTTCTTGCTTAATTATCATTATACATCACTAAGTTGGAATCCTTATTTTGTTTCTAGCACCCCTTCACTCCTCTTTACGAAGGAGTGCTGATAAGTCCTTAGCCCGACCAGGAAGGAAACAAGCTACAGTGACCAAACTCGGGATTTATTCAACATACTCTCCACGAAGCTAAATACACTTCTTAGCCCGTTGCTCTGACTTTTGCAAGCCATAAAAAAGATTCAGAAATTTGTACGTCCAACCAGGTCTCCGCGGCAGCAGTGACCTCCGCGTCGGACGAAAAAGGGCAACCTTACAATTTTTTTTTAGTCCAGGGAACAGGTCCGACGGGGTCTGATCCGGAGAATAGGGTGGGTGATCAAGACATTGGGAGCCCAGGCAGGCCAGTTTCTTCTGGGTTGCAAGTGCCCGGTGAGCCGGGACATTGTCGTCGTGCAAGAACAAGACCCCCTTGGTGAACTTCCCGCGGCGTTTTTACTTCAAAATGTCCTTCAGCTGCACCAGCAGAGATGAGTAATACTCCGCGTTGATAGTTTGGCCCTTTGGAAGATAATCAATGAGGAGGATGCCATCTTGATCCCAAAAAATCGAGCTTTTCGAGCGGATTTTTATACTCGTAATTTTTGGGGGCGGGCGGGGTGAGCCGCTATGCCGCCTCTCCATTGATTGTTGCTTTGTCTCCAGTAATAGCAATATAACCAGGTTTCGTCCATGGCCACCAGTCGCAATAGGAAATCATTTGGATCGCCCCGAAGAAATTCCAAAAGTTGCTCAGACGACTGGCACCGTTGACGTTTTGCTCCGATTTCAGGCATTTTGGGACCCACTTCGCGGAGAGCTTCCGCATGTCTAAATCTTCATGAATGTTGGACCCAACCCGCTCACGTGAGGTGCCCATTTGCTCAGCTATTGATTTAGCCGAAATCCGGCGGTTTGCCAAGATTAGCTCGTGAATTTGACCAATAATCTCCGGGGTGGTGACTGTTTTGGGTCGTCCAGGACGAGGCGCATCACAGCTGGGAAAATGACCACGTTTAAACTGGGCCACCCACTTTTTGACGGTGGCATACGATGGTACATGGGCTCCTAATGTTTGTGTCAGAATGGCGTGCATTTCCTTTGGCGCCTTGCCTTGCAAGAAAAAATAGTTGATGACAGCTCGCGTCTCCATGTTGTTGAAGTCACGCGCGTCGCCTGACATGCTTCCTTTCAGCATCTGTAACAATAAAAGACTTGCAATTCGACACATGAACAGACTCCTCTCTCCAACGACACTATCGATTCCGTCCAACGACATCGGGAAGTATGTCGGGCTAAGGACTTATCAGCACGCCATCGTATGGGTTTATAATTTAAAATATATGGAAGAATTTTTAGGCGAGTATCTAGTGACTAAAGCATCACACCTGTTATGGTGTCCCATTTGTGACACTATAGCACTCTTATGTAGGCCTACCTTGAGGAAATTTTCTTCATGTGTGTACCTTACCGTGATTATATTGTTAATGTTCAAAAGTCCATATATTGTGTGGCTTGCTGAAATTTTCTTGTAAGGCACCATACAACTTTTTTTTTGGGGGGGGGGGGGGGTGTTACATTTTTTTTTTCCTGGTTTTTTTTTTTTTTTTTTTTTTTTTAATTCGGGGGGCGGCCTTTAGCAGGTTTTTTTTGTAATTTTTTTAAAGCCAATTCTGGTTGGTATAAA